>Ga0208898_1000066_pt1 | contig 136565 bp, 130 predicted proteins | sample VirMetDEL_Mar_4_FD_184513 | JGI IMG/M metagenome (GOLD analysis project Ga0208898, IMG submission 184513) | Aqueous microbial communities from the Delaware River and Bay under freshwater to marine salinity gradient to study organic matter... | ecosystem: Environmental > Aquatic > Marine >...
TACGGGCTTGGGAGGTCACATCGAGCTTGTCGATGCGGCCCTTGATAATTTCACTTATTTCGGAAGGATTGAGTTGCTGCATTGCTCTGCTGCCCCTTCAAACTCAAGATTTCAATGCTTCGGCAAGATTCGCGAGTTTGCCGCGAATCGAGCCATCGATAACCAGGTCGCCGGCGCGAATGACAACACCCCCAATAAGGGATGGGTCTTCCGCAACTTGCAGGCGCACTTCCCGGTCGAGTCGTGCACTGAGAACCTTGGCGAGTTTGTCTTGCTGTTCTTGGTTCAATGCAAAAGCACTGGTCACTTCAACGTCTACCGATTTCTCTTGCTCGGCCTTGTACAGGTCGAACAGAGCGGCAATCTCCGGCAAAAGCAGGAGACGGTCGTTTTCGGCGATGACATTGATGAAGTTCTGCACTTTCACATCAAACTTGTCGCCGCACACTTCAATAAAAGTGGCGGCCTTGTCTGCGCTCGTCAGTCGCGGGGCCTTGAGCACGCGCTGCATGGTGCCGTCTTGCGACACTGCTGCAGCCAGGCCGAGCATGGCTGACCAAGAGGCCAGCTGCTGGTGGGCCTGGGCGTGCTCGAAGGCTGCCTTAGCGTAAGGTCGGGCCAACGTGGTCAATTCTGCCATGATCGCCCTCGCTTAAATTTCAGCAGCCAGTTTGTTAACCAGCTCCGCGTGCGCGTTTTGATCAATTGTGGCACCCAGGATCTTCTCAGCACCGCCGACGGCCAGAGCACCCAGTTGGGCACGCAGCGCATCTTTGACACCGTTCAGTTCCTGCTCGATCTCGGCTTGAGCCTGAACCTTCACACGGTCAGCGTCGATACGGGCTTTTTCAACAGCCTCTTCAACAATCTGGTTACCGCGTTTCTTGGCTTGCTCAATGATTTCGGCTGCTTGAGCTTTCGCTTCGCGCAGTTGCTGACCCGCTTTATCTTGGGCCAACTCCAGGTCGCGAGCTGCTCGTGCGGCAGCGTCCAGTCCATCCGCGATCTTCTTTTGACGTTCGTGCAAAGCCGCGATGACCGGAGGCCATACGAACTTCATGCAGAAAACGACAAAAATCAAGAACGCTAAGGACTGACCAATAATGGTTGCATTAATGTTCACGCCAATACCTCGCTCATTCGTTGCACAACACACCAATCACTCGAAAAACGAGTGATTAACCGGCGAGTTGACCAACGAAGGGGTTCGCGAAGGTGAAGAACAGAGCGATACCAACGCCGATCATGGTCACGGCGTCGAGCAGGCCGGCAACGATGAACATTTTAACTTGCAGCATTGGAACCATTTCTGGCTGACGCGCTGCGCCTTCCAGGAACTTGCCGCCCAGCAGGCCGAAACCAATGGCAGTCCCCAGGGCGCCCAGGCCGATCAACAGTGCAACAGCGATAGCGGTTAGACCAACTACAGTTTCCATCTTTCCTCCCGACTTTTACGTCGTATGGTTTAGGTTTTTTAGATTTTAAAGCGGTAAAACAAATCGTTTCATAGCCCTGGTGGGCCACCTTCCCGTTTCACCGGGAAGGACATCAGGCTAGTCGAGACTGGCCTTAATGGTTCTCTTCGTGCGCCATCGACAGGTAGACGATGGTCAGCATCATGAAGATGAAGGCCTGCAGGGTGATGATCAGGATGTGGAACACAGCCCACGCCCACTGCAGAACAATGCCCAGGCCGCTAAGCCAGAGCAGGCCGCTGCCGAACATCACAGCGATCAGAATGAACACCAGCTCGCCGGCATACATGTTGCCGAACAGTCGCAGGGCCAGGGAGATCGGCTTGGCGATCAGGGTGACGAATTCCAGCAGGAAGTTCACCGGGATCAGCAGGGCTTGAACGAAGATGTTCTTGCTGCCGAACGGGTGCAGGGTCAGTTCGCCGATGAAGCCGCCGATGCCCTTGATCTTGATGCTGTAGAAAATGATCAACGCAAATACCGACAGGGCCATGCCCAGGGTAGCGTTCGGGTCAGTGGTCGATACGGCACGGAATGGAATGTGCGGGTCGCCGGAAATCGCCATGGCCAACTGAGGGATCCAGTCAACCGGGATCAGGTCGACGGCGTTCATCAGGAACACCCAGACGAAGATGGTCAGTGCCAACGGTGCAATCACCGGGCTACGGCCATGGAAGCTGTCTTTCACGCTGCCATCGACGAATTCGACCAGTACTTCAACGAAGTTCTGCAAAGCACCTGGCTGACCGGAAGTCGCCTTCTTTGCCGCCATGCGGAAAATCAGGACGAAGATCAGACCCAAAGCGACCGACCAGCCCAGAGTATCCAGGTGGAAAGCCCAGAAGCCCATTTCTTTGGCTTCTGCTGCGGAGTGGGCAAAGCCCCAGCCGCCGTTGGGAAGCTGACCGAAGGTCAGGTTCTGCAAGTGGTGCTGGATATAGCCCGAAGCGGTTGTTTCTGCCATGGTTGCCTCAAACGCCCTAAGGTTTCGAAAGTCTTGTTTTCATCAGCAGGGGAGCGAACCAGCTGACCAGTTGGGTCAACACGAAGACGCCGAATACAGCCAGCGGCGCCAATGGCTTCACACCTGCAAAGGTCAGTGCAAACAGCACTGCCGTCAAAATCAGTTTCCCCGCCTCGCCGGCATAAAAAGACCGGACGATAGCCTGGGCTGCTCGGGCGCCGGAAAACCGAAAGGCCCTGTGAGCAAAATACATATTGGGCAGCAAGGCTATCAGGCCTCCGCAGAGTCCTGAATATCCGGCTACGACTCCATGCCAGTACCAAAGCGCCAATGCGGCGATCAGCAAGATGACAAATTGAGCCAATAAAACCGGAAAAACAGCCAAGCGATGGAAGGGCAACGTGTTTGGCGTGCGGGTTTCCATCACTCTTGCTCCTCAATAGTCGGCTGCCGGAAATCAATAACTTGGCATAATTTGTGCCGACAAAATGCGCGCAGAGTATAGGGGCGGTTCTGCCCCTATTCAACTGCCGGGTAGTGATTTCCGATCACGCGCTACATAAGCAAATGTTTCAGCGGATGTGGGCAAGGACGCCCTGAAGCTCATCAAGGGAGTTATATCCGATGACCAATTGCCCTTTGCCTTTCTTACCGTGGCGAATTTGTACCGCAGAGCCCAGGCGCTCGGCCAGGCGCTGCTCGAGACGCGCAATATCCGGATCAGGTTTGGCTGTTTCGACCGGTGCAGGTTTGCCGCTGAGCCACTGGCGAACCAGGGCCTCGGTCTGACGAACGGTGAGCCCTCGTGCGACAACGTGTCGCGCCCCTTCAACCTGTTGATTTTCCGGCAGACCGAGCAAAGCACGGGCGTGGCCCATCTCGAGGTCGCCATGGGACAACATGGTCTTGATGACTTCCGGCAGCGCGATCAGGCGCAGCAAGTTGGACACGGTGACACGGGATTTACCCACGGCCTCGGCGACCTGTTGCTGGGTCAGCTGGAATTCCTGCTGCAAACGCTGCAAGGCGATCGCTTCCTCGATCGGATTGAGGTCTTCACGCTGGATATTCTCGATCAACGCCATGGCGATGGCGGTTTCATCCGGTACATCGCGCACCATCGCCGGGATGGTGTCCTTGCCTGCCTGCTGGCTGGCGCGCCAGCGGCGTTCACCGGCGATGATTTCAAAGCGGCCACCGCCAATCGGGCGCACCACAATCGGCTGCATCACGCCCTGGGCCTTGATCGAATTGGCCAGTTCCTCCAGCGCCTGGGGGTCCATGTCCCGGCGTGGCTGGTATTTGCCGCGCTGGATCAGGTCCAGGGGCAGGTGCTGCAGCTCGCGTTCGTCAGCCTGCACTGCTTGTTCTTCAAGCGATGTGACGGTCGGACCACTCAGCAGTGCATCCAGTCCACGTCCGAGACCTCGTTTCTTGACGGCCATGGGGATTCCTTAAGTTGGCTGGGCTGCAGCGGTGCGTGAGTTGCGGCGTTGACGACGAACCATCTCGCCGGCCAATGCCAGGTAGGCAATGGCACCACGGGATGATTTGTCGTACGCCAGCGCGGGCATGCCATAGCTTGGCGCTTCGGCCAGGCGGATGTTGCGTGGAATCACGGTGTCGTACAGCTGGTCGCCAAAGTGTTCCTTGAGCTGAGCCGACACATCGTTCATCAGGCTCAGGCGCGGATCGAACATGGTTCGCAGCAGGCCTTCGATCTGCAGGTTCGGGTTGAGCAGCTCGGCGATACGCTTGATGTTATCCACAAGGTCGCTCAACCCTTCCAGCGCGTAGTACTCGCACTGCATGGGGATAATCACCCCATCGGCAGCCACCAATGCGTTAAGCGTGAGCATCGACAGCGACGGTGGGCAGTCGATCAAAATGTAGTCGTAGTTCTCGCGGATCGGTGCCAACGCACTGCGCAGACGGCTTTCCTTCATCTGCATTTCCAGCAGCACCACTTCCGCCGCGGTCAAATCGCGGTTGGCCGGCAGCAGTTGATAACCGCCATGCTCGGAGTAGTGCATGGCCTGGGCCAGGTCGCACTCGCCAATCAGCAAGTCATAGACCGAGTTTTCCAGGCCGTGTTTATCCACACCGCTACCCATGGTGGCGTTGCCCTGTGGATCGAGATCGATCAACAGCACCCGGCGCTTAGTGGCGACCAGGGATGCTGCGAGGTTGATGCAGGTGGTGGTTTTGCCCACGCCACCTTTCTGGTTCGCTATCGCGAATACCTTAGCCATTCTTGCTTGTGTTCCCAATCATGCCGTGCGGCGCAGTATCAGCAGATGGCGTTGGCCTTGGCAACCGGGTACGGCCAAGGCGTGTTCGCTATCGAGGTGGAAGTCTGCCGGCAATGCTAACAGCTCATCGCTTGGATGGACGCCCTTCATTGCCAGCCAGCGGGTGTCGCGGTCGCCCAGGTGACGAGTCCAGTTGCTGAAGTTCTCCATGCTGCTGAACGCCCGGGAAACAATTCCGTTGAAGGGCAACTCAGGCGTGAAGGCTTCGACGCGACTGTGGATAACGTGCAGGTTATCCAGCTTGAGTTCGAGTTTGACCTGGGTCAGGAAGCGGGTTTTCTTGCCGTTGCTGTCCAGGCAGGTCACTTGCGACTCGGGAAACAGGATAGCCAGCGGGATGCCAGGCATACCGCCACCACTGCCGACATCGAGCCAACGACCGTTTTCGATAAACGGCATCACGCTCAGACTGTCGAGCAAGTGACGGGAAACCATTTCGTCGGGATCACGCACAGCCGTCAGGTTGTAAGCCTTGTTCCATTTGATCAACAGGGCCAGGTAACCCAGCAGCAAATCGTGCTGGGCTTCGGTCAAGTCCACGCCCAATTGGCGCGCACCTGTGGATAACTCTTCGGCGTGTTGCGAGGTGACCAACGAACTCAAGCGCTTTGCTCCAACTGACGGCCCGCGCCGCGTTTTTTCAAATGAATCATCAACAGCGAAATAGCTGCAGGGGTGACGCCCGGGATACGTGAAGCCTGCCCGAGGGTCTCGGGGCGAGTTATCCCCAGCTTGCTTTGGATTTCTTTCGACAATCCGGAAATACCGGTGTAGTCGATATCCACAGGCAGCCTGGTGTCTTCACTGGCGCGCAGACGAGCGATCTCGTCCTGCTGGCGGTCAATGTAACCGGCGTACTTGGTCTTGATTTCGACCTGCTCGGCAACCTGTGGATCATCGGCGCCGCCGCCGGTCACTTCGACCAGACCGGCGTAGTCGATTTCCGGACGGGACAGCAGGTTCAGCAGGTTGTATTCATGAGTCAGCGGCGTGCCGAATTTTTCCGCAATCGCGTCGCCCTGCTCGGTCCCGGGGCGAACCCAGGTACTTTTCAGGCGCTGCTCTTCAAGCTCGATGCTTTCGCGTTTTTTGCAGAAGGCCGCCCAGCGCGCATCGTCGACCAGCCCCAGTTCACGACCTTTTTCGGTCAGGCGCAGGTCGGCGTTGTCTTCCCGCAGAATCAGGCGGTATTCCGCCCGGGAAGTGAACATCCGATACGGTTCCTGGGTTCCCAGGGTAATCAGGTCGTCGACCAACACGCCGATATACGCTTCATCGCGACGCGGGCACCAGCTGTCTTTGCCCTGTGCACGCAACGCGGCGTTGGTACCGGCCAGCAAACCCTGGGCGCCGGCTTCTTCGTAGCCGGTGGTGCCGTTGATTTGCCCGGCGAAGAACAGACCGCCGATAACCTTGGTTTCCAGGCTGTACTTCAGGTCACGCGGGTCGAAGTAGTCGTATTCGATGGCGTAGCCCGGACGCACGATGTGTGCGTTTTCCATGCCGCGAATCGATTGCACGATCTGGATTTGCACATCGAACGGCAGGGAAGTGGAAATCCCGTTCGGGTACAGCTCATGGGTAGTCAGGCCTTCCGGCTCGATGAAGACCTGATGGCTTTCCTTGTCGGCAAAGCGGTGGATCTTGTCTTCGATCGACGGGCAGTAACGCGGGCCAATACCTTCGATCACCCCGGAGTACATCGGCGAACGGTCGAGGTTCGCGGCAATGATTTCGTGAGTGCGCGCATTGGTATGGGTAATCCAGCAGCTCACCTGTTTGGGGTGTTGCTCCTTGGAACCCATGAACGACATTACCGGAATCGGAGTATCGCCCGCTTGTTCGGTCATCACCGAGAAATCCACGGAACGCCCGTCGATACGCGGTGGGGTCCCGGTTTTCAGGCGACCGACGCGCAGCGGCAATTCGCGCAGGCGTTTTGCCAGGGCAATCGACGGCGGATCACCGGCGCGGCCACCCGAATAGTTCTGCATGCCGATGTGGATAAGTCCGCCGAGGAACGTACCGGTGGTCAACACCACGGATTCTGCGAAGAAACGCAGGCCCATTTGGGTGACAACACCGCGAACCACGTCCTGTTCAACGATCAAGTCATCGGCGGCTTGTTGAAATATCCACAGGTTGGGCTGGTTTTCCAGGGTTTCGCGGACTGCGGCTTTGTACAGGATGCGGTCTGCCTGTGCCCGAGTGGCACGCACGGCCGGGCCTTTGCGGCTGTTGAGCACGCGAAATTGAATACCACCCTTGTCGGTAGCCTCGGCCATCACGCCACCAAGGGCGTCGATTTCCTTGACCAGATGGCTTTTGCCGATCCCACCAATGGCAGGGTTGCAACTCATGGCGCCGAGGGTTTCCACGTTATGCGTCAGCAACAGGGTTTTTACGCCCATGCGTGCTGACGCCAGTGCTGCCTCGGTACCGGCATGACCGCCGCCGATGACGATCACTTCAAAACGGGAAGGGAAATCCACCACGCACCTCGTGCCTGCTTATGTAGGTAATCAGGAATTGTTTGTTGAAAGGGTTTTGGAGCTTTGGCGGCAAGTATAGGGACTTCGCCCTTCCTAAAGAACCCTTTGCACAAAATTTAACCAGCTGTGGATGAATCACAGACAATAGAAATTAAAAGAGAGAAATTTATTAAATCTTTGTTTTTATGTTTATTTCTACTGGGCAACGTTTCTGTGGATAGATCTCTACAGGCCTTTATTTACAATGTGTACAGCGATTCAAAAGTCTGTGGTCATGTGCCAATGAGGCCCTTGGATAAGTGCTTTAAGCCTGTGGATTAAACAGGTGGTTATCCACAGAGGGGTTTTTACTCAGGTTTCGAGCCCTGTTATCAACTGGGCACAGGGGCGGTTATTCACAGGGCTTAATCCACAGAAATCCGTGCAATGGTGTGAATTTCGCCCACGACGAAGCCAACCGAATCTTTCTATTCGGGGGTGAGCACGTCAAAAAGAGATCTATTGTGAGAAAACAGCCAGGCAGTTAATAATAGCGATTATCATTAACCTAGCTTGTCATGCCCTATGTCCCCTTCTTCACACACGGCTGCGGTTCAGAACATCTACGAGCAGCACCACTCCTGGTTGCACGGGTGGCTCAAAGGTAAGTTGCATAACGCGTGCGATGCAGCCGATGTGGCGCACGATACGTTCGTGCGCATTCTGGTTGGGCGGCATGCGGCGCAGATCGTTGAACCGCGTGACTACCTGGCAACCATCGCCAGGGGCCTGGTGATTGATCGTTATCGCCGGCATGCCATCGAGCAGGCCTACAAGCAGACCTTGGCCGAACGGCCTGAAGCCACGGCCATCAGTGAGGAAGACAAAGCCATCATCATCGAGACGCTGGTGGCTGTGGATAAAGCCCTGTCCGGACTCGGCGAGCGAACGCGACGGATCTTCCTGTTGTCGCAGATCGAGGGGCTGACTTATCAACAGATCGCCGATCAACTGCAGGTGTCGCTGACCACGGTGAAGAAGCACATGATCCGTGCATTGACTGAATGCTCGCTGATCATGGCCAGCCTGTAATGGCCGCCCCCGATCGCAAGACCTTCGAGGCCGCTGCTCACTGGTATGTACAGTTTCAATCCCAAACGCCTACGGCTGCTGAACGCCTTGCCTGGCAACAATGGCTCAACGGCGATCCGTCCCATCAGGCGGCGTGGAACCAGATGGAGCAATTGCAGCGCAGTCTCGGCGCCCTGCCCCAGGATTTCACCCGCCGGGCATTGTCGACCACGCAACAACGTCGCCAGGTATTGAAGTGGATGCTGGTAATGGGCGGTACCGGGTGCCTGGGCTGGAATGTCCAGCAACACACCTCCCTGGGCAATGTTTGGGCCGACTACCGGACCTCTGTGGGGGAACGCCGGCGTATCGCATTGGCTGACGGCACACGGATTGATCTGAATACCAGCACGGCGATTGACGTGATCTTCGACGGGCGCCAACGTTTGATCCGACTGCGTGAAGGTGAAGTACTTATCCACACCGGCAAGTTGGGCGGGCACACGCCCTTTTATGTCGAAACCCGCCAGGGCCGAGTCCAGGCATTGGGTACTCGGTTTACAGTGCGCCAGTTGCCGGATTCCACGCGTGTCGGTGTTCTGGAGGATCGCGTAAGTGTGGCCCCTGGTGACCGGCCCAACCATGCTCGACTGCTCGGTGCCGGTGAAAGCGCTGACTTTGATCGTCAAAACGTAGGGCTTGGCCACACGTATAGCGGGTCCCAGGCTGCCTGGGTCGACGGCCAGCTGATCGTATTGGATGCTCGCCTCGGGGATGTGATCGAAGACCTTGCCCGCTACCGTCCGGGCGTCCTGAAATGCGACTTGGCTAGTGCACGCCTACGTGTTTCCGGGACTTTCCGCCTCGATTCCACCGATGCGGTGCTGGCGAATCTGCAGGCAACCTTGCCCATTCAGGTGAAATACTTCACTCGCTATTGGGTTTCGGTGAAGCGAATCGCTTGATCGGAAAAAATATCCTCACAAGGGGTTATCTTTTTTTTACCTGGCACGGCCCTAAAGGTAATCACGACGCCACCTTCAGGGCTTACCCACCTATGCGCCTTCGCACCAAGCTCCGCCAGCGACTTTCCTACCACGGTATGACGTGCAGCCTACTGCTCGGCACAGCAGCCACAGCCGGTGTTTTGCTATCCAGTGACGCCATGGCCGCCAGCACGGTGCAGCATTACGCCATTGCGGCTGGTCCCCTGGACAATGCCTTGAGCCAATTTGCCGCCAGGGCGAATGTGATTCTGTCTTTCTCGCCCCAACAAACCGCGCGCTTGAACAGCACCGGGCTGGAAGGTGACTATTCGATTGAGCAAGGCTTTGCACTGTTGCTGCAGAACTCGGGGTTACAAGCGGTAGTCCAGGCGCCTGGCAGCTATGTCTTGCAGGCCATTCCTACAGGGCAACTCACGCTCGCGCCCACCACGGTCAGTACTTATCAACAGGCTGGGTTCAATCAGGAGATCGCCGGGGATGTGGGCTACAAAGCGCAAAACAGCCGTATCGGCACCAAGACCAGCACGCCTCTGTCGGAAACACCGCGTTCGGTATCGGTCGTCACCGGCCAGCGCATCAAGGACCAGAAGTCGCAGACCCTGACTGAAGTATTGGGCTACGTGCCAGGTATCTTCGCGCCGCCCTTTGCTGCTGGCGACGGTCTCGCAGGTGACTTGTTCTTCATCCGCGGTTTCAATGCCACGGATTACGGCTACGGCCTGCTGCGAGATGGCCTGCGTGTACAAGGCAATCGGTACGACACCACCAGTGAGCCCTATGGCCTGGAGCGGGTCGAAATATTCCGTGGGCCCTCTTCCCTGCTGTACGGTGAAAACGCGCCTGGCGGTTTAGTGAACCTGGTGAGCAAACATCCGACTGCCACGCCGCAGGGTGAAGTGCAGCTCGGTTATGGCTCGAATAATCGGCGTCAGTTGGGTGTGGATATCTCTGGTCCACTCAACGACAGCGGCAATATCCTTGGCCGGGTGGTGATGCTCGGCCGCAAGTCTGATACGCAGACTGACCATGTTCCTGATGATCGCCTGTATATAGCGCCTTCACTGACCCTGAATTTCGACGACTTCAACACGCTCACTCTGTTGGCCAATTACCAAAAGGACCACACCAATCTCGAACTCGGCCTACCCGCCGCGGGGACCTTGCTTACAAATCCGAACGGAAAGCTGTCCAAGCACACCATGCTCGGCGACCCGGACTGGAATACGTTCGAACGTGAAGCCTGGAGCAGCGGCTACGAATTCAGCCACAGCTTCAATGATGAGTGGCAGTTCCGCCAGAACTCGCGGTACATGCAATCGCGCATCAACCGTCACGAAACCTGGCCGGGCACATTGAACAATGGCGGTTTCGGCACCCAACTGAACATGACGGCCTACGACCGCTACAACAAGTCGATGGTCTACTCCCTGGATAACCAGTTGGAAGGCAAATTCCAGGTCGGTGACCTGGAAAATACCGTGCTGTTCGGCGCCAGCTATGACCGCACCTCGTTCAACCAGGATTGGGACGCAGGCTTCGCCGGCACCATCAATGTGTATAACCCCGTGTACCTGCGTGAGCCGCTTACCCCGGTGGCTGTGCAAAACACCTTGCTCGAGCAGCAGATGAAGGGTGTTTATGCACAAATCCAGAGCAAGTATGACCACTGGTTGTTCCTGCTGGGCGGCCGCCAGGACTGGGTCGACAGTGATTTCCGCGACAAGGTCAACAAGGCCAGCGACACCGGCTCCGAAGACCGCAAGTTTACCTACCAGGGCGGGGTGATGTACCAGTTCGACAACGGCCTGACGCCGTACGTCAGCTACTCCACCGCATTTGTGCCTGTACAGCAGATCTCCAACGCCGGTTCACCGTTGAAGCCGATCACCAGTAGTCAGTATGAAGTGGGGGTGAAGTACGAACCGGTCGGCTGGGATACGGCGATGACCCTGTCGGTGTATGACTTGCGCAAGGAAGATGACACCTACCTCGACGCCACCACCAACAGCTACCGCCAGGTGGGCGAAAGCCGGGCCAAAGGGGCCGAGGTCGAGGTGAACAGCAACATCACGCCCAACCTGAATGTGACCGCAGCCTACACCTACACTGACGCTCGTATTACCAAGGACTCGGCTACCTCGCTGGTCGAGGGGCATCAGATGACGGGGGTTCCGCGCAACCAGGCCTCGGTGTGGGGCAAGTACCGCTTCCTCGATGGCCAACTCAAGGGCTTGTCCCTGGGCGGCGGTGTGCGCTATTTCGACAGTACGTTTTCTTACACCCAGCCAAGCCTGTACGGAAAGCTGGATGCTGGGAGCGTCACTCTGGTGGACGCAGCCGTCGGCTATCAGATCGACAAGCACTGGTCAGTGGACGTGAACGCCAAGAACCTGTTCGACAAGGAGTATGTTTCTGGATGCAACGACGCGGGCCGCTGCTACTGGGGTGACAGTCGTACACTGCTTGGGACTGTTTCGTACAACTGGTGATGGATGAAGGCCTGAAGAATCAAAATGCTCTTCAGGCCGCTATCGCTGGCAAGCCTGCTCCTACTTGCCGATACAGAAGCTGGAGAAGATCCGTCCCAACAAATCATCGGAGCTGAATGCGCCGGTGATTTCTCCCAACAGCTGCTGCGCCTGGCGAAGATCCTCAGCCAGCAGCTCCCCCGCCCCCGCCAAGGTCAACTGCGCCCGGCCGTGCTCCAATGCCGAGCTTGCATGGCGCAGCGCCTCCAGGTGCCTGCGGCGCGCACTGAAGCTGCTTTCCGACGTCTGCTCGTAACCCATGCAGGCCTTGAGATGCTCGCGCAGCAATTCCAGGCCCTCACCCGCAGACTTGGCGCTCAGGCTGATAGTGACGTGGCCATCAGCGCTGGTTTCCATCGCAATGGCTTCACCCGTCAGATCGGCTTTGTTACGAATCAAGGTGACTTTGGCCGGGTCCGGCCGTTGCTCGAGGAATTCCGGCCACAATGCAAAAGGATCCACAGCCTCCGGCGCGGTGGCGTCCACCACCAGCAGTACCCGGTCCGCTTCGCCGATGGCTTTGAGCGCGCGTTCCACGCCGATCTTTTCCACCTGGTCATCGGTATCGCGTAAACCGGCGGTGTCGACGACGTGCAACGGCATGCCATCGATGTGGATATGTTCGCGCAGGATATCCCGGGTGGTGCCGGCGATCTCGGTGACAATGGCTGCTTCACGCCCCGCCAGCGCATTGAGCAGGCTGGATTTGCCGGCATTGGGACGCCCGGCGATCACGACGGTCATGCCGTCTCGCAGCAACGCGCCTTGCCCGGCTTCCCGCAGGACTGTGGATAACTCATCACGGACCTTATCCAGCATCGCCAATACATGGCCATCGGCAAGGAAGTCGATTTCCTCTTCAGGAAAATCAATCGCCGCCTCGACGTAGATGCGCAGGCTGATCAACTGTTCGGTCAAGTTATGCACACGCAGGGAAAAAGCGCCCTGCAGAGAGCGCAGCGCATTGCGTGCAGCTTGCGCAGAACTGGCCTCGATCAAATCGGCAATCGCCTCGGCCTGTGCCAGGTCGAGCTTGTCGTTGAGGAATGCCCGCTCACTGAACTCACCCGGGCGAGCCAGGCGGCAACCCAACTGCAGGCAGCGCTGCAGCAACATATCCAGAACGATCGGGCCACCGTGCCCCTGCAATTCCAGCACGTCTTCACCCGTGAAGGAGTTGGGTCCCGGGAAATACAGGGCCAGGCCTTCGTCCAATACTTCCTCATCAGAGCCGAGGAACGGGCCGTAATGGGCATAGCGCGGCGTCAACTCTCGTCCGCTGATGGCCTTCGCGGCAATCCCGGCGAGCGGTCCGGAAATACGAACGATACCGACACCGCCGCGACCCTGAGCGGTAGCGACAGCAGCGATGGTTTCACGAGGAGCGCTCATCAGCAGGTTCCAGAATAAAAGTGACGGAAAGCAAAACGCCCCACTAGGGGGCGTCTTGAGTGGTTATCCACAGAGTAAATTACGCCTCGGCTTTTTTGGTAGCCGCTTCGATTTTACGTGTGATGTACCACTGTTGAGAGATCGACAACACGTTGTTGACCACCCAGTACAGAACCAGGCCAGCCGGGAACCACAGGAAGAAGAAGGTGAAGATGATTGGCATCATTTTCATCACCTTGGCCTGCATCGGATCCGGCGGCGTCGGGTTCAGGCGCTGCTGGATAAACATGGTCGCGCCCATGATGATCGGCAGGATAAAGAACGGGTCTTTGATCGACAGGTCAGTTATCCACAGCATGAACGGTGCCTGGCGCATTTCCACGCTTTCCAGGAGTACCCAGTACAGCGACAGGAATACCGGCATCTGTACCAGAATCGGCAAGCATCCACCCAGCGGGTTGATCTTCTCTTTCTTGTACAGCTCCATCATGGCCTGCGACATTTTCTGCCGGTCATCGCCATGTTGTTCTTTCAGTGCGGCCAGTTTAGGGGCCACGGCACGCATGCGCGCCATCGACTTGTAGCTGGCGGCCGACAGTGGGAAGAAGATCCCCTTGATCAGCATGGTCAGGAAGATGATCGACCAGCCCCAGTTACCGACGATGCTGTGGATATGTTGCAGCAGCCAGAAGATCGGCTGGGCAATGAACCACAGGATGCCGTAATCCACAGTCAGTTCCAGACCTGGGGACAACTCTTTCAGCACGGCCTGGCTTTTCGGGCCGGCGTACAGCGTAGCGCTGGTTTCAGCCTTGGCACCTGGAGCGACGGTCATCGCCGGGCCTGTGTAGCCGATGATGTAGTTGCCTTTGCTGTCCTTGCGCGCCAGTACTGCATTGTTCTGGCCGGGCTGAGGAATCCACGCGGTCACGAAGTAGTGCTGCAGCCAGGCTACCCAGCCACCGTTCACGTTATAGGTGATCGGCGCCTTGGTTTTGTCTTCGGCCACTTTATCCATGTCTTTCATGGATACTTTTTTGTACGGCTCCGAACTTGTCCACAGGGCAGCGCCCAGGTAAGTCGCGGTACCCGTCGCAGTGCTGGACGATGGATCGGAACTGGCGTCACGCTTGAGCTGCGCAAACATTGCGCCGGTCCAAGGCTGGGCGCTCTGGTTGTCGATCAGATAGGTGACAACGATGTCGTACAGGCCGCGCTTGAGTGTGAAGCGCTTGATGTAGTTGACGCCGTCCTTGCTGAACTTCAAGTCCACGACCAGTTGGTCTTGGCCATCTGCCAGTTGATAGCTCTTCTTCTCCGCAGAGAAAATCGGACGACCGGTTGCACTCGCATCAGGGCCGTTGGTGCCGATCAGGCCACTTTGTGCCTGGTAAACACGTTCGCCACCGTTATCGAACAACTGGAATGGGATTTCCGGGTGATCCTGACGACGCGGATACAGCGGAAGTGTCAGCTTGGCAACATCGCCACCTTGCGGGTCGATAGCCAGGTCCAACACATCCGTCTTGATCTGGATGAGGTCGGTGCTTGCGGCAACTGCAACTTCGGCAGGTGCTTTTGTTTCGCCCGCTGCCCGTGGAATGTCATCACTGGCGGCAGTATTGGTGCCACTTACTGTATCGGGAAGCCCCGCTGGAACAGCATTGGCAGCAACATTCTGAGTCGGCAGGGCAGCCTGGCCATAGTCCTGGTTCCACTTAAGGACCATGACGTAGGACACGATTGCCAGGGCGACGATCAGGATCGTGCGTTTAATATCCATGATTACTCGGCCATCGAAGAAGAACGGGAGGTAGGGATAGGTGGAACCGGGTCATAACCACCGGGATTCCACGGATGACAGCGACCTAAACGACGAAAGGTCAGCCAGCCACCGCGCAGAAGACCATGATTTTCTATGGCCTCTAACGCGTAGCAGGAACAACTGGGGTAGAAACGACAGTGGTTGGCCATCAGAGGACTAATGGCATAGCGGTAAAACTGGATCGGAACGAGTGCCAGTTTACGCATCAAGGCTGTCTACCCCTACAGTTTCGGTGCTGACTGCTGGTGCTGGTTTGTTGGTACGCGCCAGACGTTTCCAGAGCTTGCCGAAATGCTGAATCAATTCGGGGTTTTCTACGTCCCCCAAGCCTTTGCGCGCGACGATAACAATATCCCAACCAACCAGAGTGTCCTGGTGGAGGCGAAACGATTCGCGCATCAGACGCTTGAGGCGATTGCGCTCAACGGAGAGCTTTACGCTCTTCTTGCCGATCACCAACCCGAGACGGGGGTGATCCAGATCGTTGTTACGCGCAAGGAGCAGGAGATTTTTCCCCGGAACCTTGCCGGTGGGGGAGTCAAAGACTGCCTTGAAGTGCCGGGGGGTAAGCAGACGCTTTTCCCGACTGAAGTCCTGACTCACCACCAGTACCGGATTATCAAACTGCCAGACGCGCACGACCTTTGGCGCGGCGACGCGACAGGACAGCACGGCCGTTCTTGGTAGCCATGCGAGCACGGAAGCCGTGGGTACGGGCGCGTTTGATGGTGCTTGGTTGGAAAGTACGTTTCATGGCGTTGTTACCTGGTTCGTCCACAACGGGCCGGAATGGCCCCCGTTTTAAGAGACCGGCGATTCTAGAGAAAGCAAGCCTCTAGGTCAATTTCCAACCAGCTTTTCCTTCAATTAGATCTTTACGGGCCTCCAGACCTTTTCTTTCCGTTCTGCTTCCATGAGCAATGCCATAGATATAAAAATAAAGAAGGAAGTTATTTAAAGCTTTTCTGTAAAGCTTATAAAAGCTAGGCAGGCCATCCTCTGTGGATAACTGCCTTAAGGCCATATTCCACGTGCTGTACAGAGAATGACAACATGGGGGAGAAGCGGTGCTCTGCCTGTGCTGCGCTGTCGGATAAGCTGTGTGTGGAATGGCATGTTATCCACAGGCCAGTTACCCACAGACTTTCGACCCCACTTGTACAACGAGCTCAGGCGCGCTTATCCACAGAGCTTATGCACAGACCATCTGTCGCATTTTTTGCAGTTAAGGCATTGATTTTGGCTGGCCTGTGAGCAACCTACATGTGGATAAGTGGGCTGCTGGCCGCTACAATGGCGGCTGTTTTTGCCTCACCGGCTTTCAACTTAGGGGATATCCGTGTCAGTGGAACTTTGGCAGCAGTGCGTGGAGCTTTTGCGCGATGAGCTGCCTGCCCAGCAATTCAACACCTGGATCCGCCCGCTACAGGTCGAAGCCGAAGGCGACGAGTTGCGTGTCTATGCGCCCAATCGTTTTGTTCTCGACTGGGTCAACGAGAAGTACCTGAGCCGCGTTCTCGAATTGCTCGATGAACACGGCAATGGCCTTGCGCCAGTGCTTTCCTTATTAATAGGCAGCAAACGCAGCTCGGCACCTCGTGCTGCACCGAATGCTCCGCTCGCAGCGAGTGCCTCGCAGGCTCAAGCCCCTGTGGCGCCTGTTAATAACTCGCCAGCGCCGGTTGCCCAGACGCCTTCGAAAGCCTCGTCGCAGAACAACGCGCCTATCAATGAAGAGCCGTCCCGCGACAGCTTCGATCCGATGGCGGGTGCCAGTTCACAGCAGGCTCCGGTCCGCGCCGAGCAGCGCACGGTGCAGGTCGAAGGTGCGCTCAAGCACACCAGCTACCTGAACCGCACGTTCACCTTCGAGAACTTCGTCGAAGGTAAATCCAACCAGCTGGCCCGCGCGGCCGCCTGGCAGGTCGCCGATAACCCCAAGCATGGTTACAACCCGCTCTTCCTGTATGGCGGCGTTGGCTTGGGTAAGACCCACTTGATGCACGCTGTGGGTAACCACCTATTAAAGAAGAACCCGAATGCCAAGGTTGTGTACCTGCACTCGGAGCGCTTCGTGGCTGACATGGTCAAGGCCCTGCAGCTCAATGCGATCAACGAGTTCAAGCGGTTCTACCGCTCCGTTGATGCATTGCTGATCGATGACATTCAATTCTTCGCGCGCAAGGAGCGTTCCCAGGAAGAATTTTTCCACACCTTCAACGCCCTGCTCGAAGGCGGCCAACAGGTCATCCTGACCAGTGACCGTTACCCGAAGGAAATCGAAGGCCTGGAAGAACGCTTGAAGTCGCGCTTTGGCTGGGGCCTTACCGTTGCGGTAGAGCCGCCGGAGCTGGAGACCCGCGTAGCGATCCTGATGAAAAAGGCCGACCAGGCGAAAGTCGATCTGCCCCACGACGCCGCGTTTTTCATCGCCCAACGCATCCGTTCCAACGTGCGTGAGCTGGAAGGTGCGCTCAAGCGTGTCATTGCGCACTCTCACTTCATGGGCCGCGACATCACCATCGAGCTGATTCGCGAATCCCTGAAAGACTTGCTGGCATTGCAGGACAAACTGGTGAGTGTGGATAACATCCAGCGCACCGTGGCCGAGTACTACAAGATCAAGATTTCCGACCTGCTGTCCAAGCGCCGTTCGCGCTCGGTGGCGCGTCCTCGTCAGGTGGCCATGGCACTCTCCAAGGAGTTGACCAACCATAGCCTGCCGGAAATCGGTGATGTGTTTGGCGGCCGCGACCACACCACGGTCTTGCACGCGTGCCGCAAGATCAACGAACTTAAGGAATCCGACGCGGATATTCGCGAGGACTACAAGAACCTGCTGCGTACACTGACTACTTGATGACACCAGCGCAGCTTATTAAGGCAAGGGACTAGACCATGCATTTCACCATTCAACGCGAAGCCCTGTTGAAACCCCTGCAACTGGTCGCAGGCGTCGTCGAGCGCCGACAGACCTTGCCGGTGCTCTCCAACGTATTGCTGGTGGTCGAAGGCCAGCAATTGTCCCTGACCGGTACCGACCTGGAAGTCGAGCTGGTCGGTCGCGTGCAACTGGAAGAGCCCGCTGAACCTGGCGAGATCACAGTACCCGCGCGCAAGCTGATGGACATCTGCAAAAGCCTGCCGAACGACGCGCTGATCGACATCAAGGTTGATGAGCAGAAGTTGGTGGTCAAGGCGGGTCGCAGTCGTTTCACGCTGTCTACGTTGCCGGCCAATGATTTCCCGACTGTGGAAGAAGGCCCGGGCTCACTGACCTGCAGCCTGGAGCAAAGCAAACTGCGCCGTCTTATCGAACGCACCAGCTTCGCCATGGCCCAGCAGGATGTACGTTACTACCTCAACGGCATGCTGCTGGAAGTGTCGGAAGGCATCATTCGCGCCGTGGCCACTGACGGTCACCGTCTGGCGATGTGCTCGATGCGCGCCGATATCGGTCAACCTGACCGTCACCAGGTGATCGTGCCGCGTAAGGGTATTCTCGAACTGGCGCGCCTGCTCACCGAGCCGGATGGCAATGTCAGCATCGTGCTGGGTCAGCACCATATCCGCGCGACCACCGGCGAGTTCACCTTCACCTCCAAGCTGGTCGACGGCAAGTTCCCGGATTACGAGCGCGTTCTGCCTAAAGGCGGCGACAAGCTGGTGATCGGTGATCGCCAGGCCCTGCGTGAAGCGTTCAGCCGTACTGCGATCCTGTCCAACGAGAAGTACCGAGGCATTCGTCTGCAGCTGGCCAACGGTCAGTTGAAAATCCAGGCCAATAACCCGGAGCAGGAAGAAGCGGAAGAGGAAGTGGGCGTCGACTACAACGGCGGTTCTTTGGAAATCGGCTTCAACGTGAGCTACTTGCTGGACGTGCTGGGTGTGATGACCACCGAACAGGTTCGCCTGATCCTGTCCGACTCCAACAGCAGCGCCCTGGTGCAGGAATCCGATAATGACGACTCGGCTTACGTTGTTATGCCGATGCGCCTGTAATCATGCCCAGCAGAAGCTAGATGTCCCTTAGTCGCGTCTCGGTCACCGCGGTGCGCAATCTGCACCCGGTGACCTTCTCCCCCTCCCCCCGCATCAATATCCTTCACGGCGCCAACGGCAGTGGCAAAACCAGCGTGCTGGAAGCCATCCACCTGCTCGGGCTTGCTCGTTCCTTTCGCAGTGCCCGCTTGTTGCCGGTGATTCAGTACGAACAACTGGCTTGCACGGTATTTGGCCAAGTCGAACTGGCAGAGGGTGGGCACAGCAGCCTGGGGATTTCTCGTGATCGCGGCGGTGAGTTCCAGATTCGCATCGACGGGCAAAATGCTCGCAGTGCCGCACAACTGGCAGAGATCCTGCCGTTGCAACTGATCAACCCTGACAGCTTCCGCTTGTTGGAAGGCGCGCCGAAGATCCGCAGGCAGTTCCTCGACTGGGGAGTGTTCCACGTGGAACCGCGATTCATGGCCACGTGGCAGCGCCTGCAGAAGGCCCTGCGGCAGCGGAACTCATGGCTGCGGCATGGTACACTTGACGCCGCTTCGCAAGCGGCCTGGGACCGGGAATTGTGCCTGGCCAGCGATGAAATAGATGAATACCGCCGTGCCTATATCAAAGCCTTGAAACCAGTCTTTGAGCAGACCTTGAGTGAGTTGTTGGATCTCGAGGGGCTGACGCTGAGTTACTACCGTGGCTGGGACAAAGACCGTGAGCTGAGTGCAGTGCTCGCGACGTCCCTGCAGCGGGATCAGCAAATTGGCCATACCCAGGCCGGACCCCAACGGGCTGATTTGCGTCTTAGATTAGGCGCACACAATGCTGCGGATATCTTGTCCCGCGGCCAGCAGAAGTTGGTGGTGTGTGCACTGCGGATCGCCCAGGGGCATCTGGTTAGCCAAGCCCGACGTGGTCAGTGTATTTATCTGGTGGATGACTTGCCGTCTGAACTCGACGAGCAACACCGCCGTGCGTTATGCCGCTTGTTGGAAGATTTACGCTGCCAGGTGTTTATCACCTGTGTAGACCACGAATTATTGAGGGAAGGCTGGCAGACGGAAACGCCAGTCGCTTTGTTCCACGTGGAACAAGGCCGTATCACCCAGACCCACGACCATCGGGAGTGAAGGCATGAGCGAAGAAAACACGTACGACTCGACCAGCATTAAAGTGCTGAAAGGTTTGGATGCCGTACGCAAACGTCCCGGTATGTACATTGGCGACACTGATGACGGTAGCGGTCTGCACCACATGGTGTTCGAGGTGGTCGACAACTCCATCGACGAAGCTTTGGCCGGTCACTGCGACGACATCAGCATCATCATCCATCCGGACGAATCCATTACCGTGCGCGATAACGGTCGCGGCATCCCGGTAGATGTGCACAAAGAAGAAGGTGTTTCGGCGGCAGAGGTCATCATGACCGTGCTCCACGCCGGTGGTAAGTTCGACGACAACTCCTACAAAGTCTCCGGTGGTCTGCACGGTGTGGGTGTGTCGGTGGTGAACGCTCTGTCCGAAGAGCTGATCCTGACGGTTCGCCGCAGTGGCAAGATCTGGGAGCAGACCTACGTCCACGGTGTACCGCAGGAACCGATGAAAATCGTTGGCGACAGCGAAACCACTGGTACCCAGATCCACTTCAAGCCCTCGGCTGATACCTTCAAGAACATCCACTTCAGCTGGGACATCCTGGCCAAGCGGATTCGTGAATTGTCCTTCCTCAACTCCGGTGTCGGCATCGTCCTCAAGGATGAGCGCAGCGGCAAGGAAGAGCTGTTCAAATACGAAGGTGGCTTGCGTGCGTTCGTTGAATACCTGAACACCAACAAGACTGCGGTTAACCAGGTGTTCCACTTCAACATCCAGCGTGAAGACGGCATCGGCGTGGAAATCGCCCTGCAATGGAACGACAGCTTCAACGAGAACCTGTTGTGCTTCACCAACAACATTCCACAGCGTGACGGTGGTACTCACCTGGTGGGTTTCCGTTCGGCGCTGACGCGTAACCTGAACACCTATATCGAAGCCGAAGGCCTGGCGAAGAAGCATAAGGTCGCCACCACCGGTGACGATGCCCGTGAAGGCCTGACCGCAATCATCTCGGTGAAAGTGCCGGACCCTAAGTTCAGCTCCCAGACCAAAGACAAGCTGGTGTCTTCCGAAGTGAAAACTGCGGTTGAACAGGAGATGGGTAAGTACTTCTCCGACTTCCTGCTGGAAAACCCGAACGAAGCCAAGCTGGTTGTCGGCAAGATGATCGACGCCGCACGTGCCCGTGAAGCGGCGCGTAAAGCCCGTGAGATGACCCGCCGTAAAGGTGCGCTGGATATTGCCGGCTTGCCAGGCAAACTGGCTGACTGCCAGGAGAAGGACCCTGCCCTCTCCGAACTGTACCTGGTGGAAGGTGACTCTGCTGGCGGTTCCGCCAAGCAGGGTCGTAACCGTCGCACCCAGGCCATCCTGCCGTTGAAGGGTAAGATCCTCAACGTCGAAAAGGCTCGTTTCGACAAGATGATTTCCTCCCAGGAAGTCGGCACCTTGATCACGGCACTCGGCTGCGGTATTGGCCGAGACGAGTACAACATCGACAAGCTGCGCTATCACAACATCATCATCATGACCGATGCTGACGTCGACGGTTCGCACATCCGTACCCTGCTGCTGACCTTCTTCTTCCGTCAGTTGCCCGAGCTGATCGAGCGTGGCTACATCTACATCGCCCAGCCGCCGTTGTACAAAGTGAAGAAAGGCAAGCAAGAGCAATACATCAAAGACGACGACGCCATGGAAGAGTACATGACGCAGTCGGCCCTGGAAGATGCCAGCCTGCACTTGAACGACGAAGCCCCGGGTATCTCCGGCGAGGCGCTGGAGCGTCTGGTTAACGACTTCCGTATGGTGATGAAGACACTCAAGCGCCTGTCGCGCCTGTACCCACAGGAATTGACCGAGCACTTCATCTACCTGCCGTCCGTAAGCCTGGAGCAGTTGGGCGACCACGCACACATGCAGGAATGGCTGGCCCAGTACGAAGTGCGCCTGCGCACTGTCGAAAAATCCGGCCTGGTGTACAAAGCCAGCCTGCGTGAAGACCGTGAACGTAACGTCTGGCTGCCAGAGGTCGAATTGATCTCCCACGGCCTGTCGAACTACGTCACCTTCAACCGCGACTTCTTCGGCAGCAACGACTACAAGACCGTTGTGACCCTCGGCGCGCAACTGAGCACCCTGCTGGACGACGGTGCTTATATTCAGCGTGGCGAGCGTAAGAAAGCGGTCAAGGAGTTCAAGGAAGCCCTGGACTGGTTGATGGCGGAAAGCACCAAGCGCCACACGATCCAGCGATACAAAGGTCTGGGCGAAATGAACCCGGATCAGCTGTGGGAAACCACCATGGACCCAGCTCAGCGTCGTATGCTGCGCGTAACCATCGAGGACGCCATTGGCGCAGACCAGATCTTCAACACCCTGATGGGTGATGCGGTCGAACCTCGCCGTGACTTCATCGAGAGCAATGCCCTGGCAGTGTCTAACCTGGACTTCTGATTCCGGTTTAGGTTGAAAGGATAGTTGCGATGTTTCACAAATAAATGTTCGACCAGCCCCTAGGGTTAGGTTGCCATTTTTGAAAAAGGCCCGCTTACAGCGGGCCTTTTTTTTGGTTCACGGAATCCTGGGAAACACAGAAACAAGAACGCCGATCTGATTGATGAACCCCGGCTAATCCAAAGAATTCAAAACCCAGGCAGTTATAACAGCGCCACCTTGTTTACTGCGCTGGACCATCTTCAGGGACGCTTGATCAGTTGCATAAAGTGCCAACGCTGCTATCAGTAAGGCTCCTCGGGTGCGAGCGCGCTACACTGGCAAAAATAGCTCGGGACGGGGTTCTGGAAGATGACGCTGGTAACGGATGAAGAGTTTGATGCCGCTTTGGCTGTGATGCAAAAGCTGCTTTGGGCTGATCCCCAGGATAGAGAGCGACTGCAAACGCTTGGCCTTAATCTCATCCCTTGCAATTTTTACTCAAGTACACCATCGATTTCCGAAACGTATAGCTCCTATGAATACAACGAATCAGAACCACCGTATCTGCACAGTGTCCTGTTTGATCAGGAAAAACTCCGGGCGGAGTTGATCAAGCTGATTCCGTACGCGGTGGATTTCAATCCTGCTGAAGTGGATGATCACGAAACTTGTACCTCCTATTTCTGGAAAAACGGCCAATTCACATGCAGTGATGCCATGGCCTATTACGCCTATGTCAGGCAGATCCGCCCGAAGACCATTGTGGAGATAGGCAGTGGGTTCTCATCACTGATTGCCCTGGAGGCGCTGGGCAAAAACGGAACGGGACGGTTGCACTGCATAGAACCTTTTCCGAGGCCCTTTATCACGTCGCTGAGCAACGAGGGCGCCCTTCAATTGGAAACGATACGTGCCCAGGATTTGACCGTTGAGATGTTGAATTCCACGCTGCAAGATGGCGATATCCTGTTTATCGATTCCACCCACACGGTCAAAACAGGTAGCGATTGCCTGCATATTTACCTTCGCTTGCTACCGAAAATAACCAGGAAAATATTTGTCCATGTTCATGATGTTTTTCTGCCCTTTGGTCTTCCACAGAAGTGGTTGATCGATCACCAGATCTACTGGACCGAACAGTATTTACTGCTGGCGCTGTTGATTGACAACCCACGCACGAAACTGTTGTTCGGCAATGCGTACCACAAACATTTCAACGATGATCTTTTGACCAAACTCATGCAGGGTCGATCTGAAAGCGGCGGGGCCAGTTTCTGGTTTGAGTTTGATGGGCGCATATCCACTACGGATTTAACCAGAGCAGGCGTCGAAGACCTCTAGAGTTGCGTATCCAGCGCCTTGAGTGGCTTTCGAACACTGAGGGCTCATCATCTATTTTGTGAGTCCACACCAGGCACAACACCAAAATAAAAAAGGCCAAAGCATAACGTTGGCCTTTTTTATTGCGTGGGAAATCAACTTCTGCAAAATGCTCCACGTGGAACATCGTGGTTTTTATCCATGAGAAGAAGCCGCCGCCACACTCTCCAACCGATACCCATACCCATAGATCGTCAACAGCTGCCAACCTCTATCAGCGGTAAGCCCGAGCTTGTTGCGTAGCCGATAGATATGCGTATCCAGTGGCCGCGAGGACACCATTTCTTCATGGGTCCAGAACCGCTCATAAAGGTACTCGCGTGACAGCGGCCGAGCCAGGTTGGCGAACAAGCAGCTCGCCAGGCGGTATTCGCGTTCGGTAAGGTTGATCGGTTTGCCTGCGCGTGTGACGGTCAACTCTGCATCGTCGAAGGTCAGGTCGTTGAAACTCTGCACTTCAGGGGTTGCCGATCTCTGCAGGCCATGCCGACGTAGAACGGCTGTCACTCGTGCCTTCAGTTCGTTAGGTCGAAAGGGTTTGCTGACGTAGTCGTCGGCCCCGCTGTTCAATGCGCTGACGATATCGCTTTCGGCATCACGGCTGGTGAGCATGATGACTGCAGGTGGCGACTCCATGTGTTCACGGGTCCAGCGCAATAAGGCAATACCGGTGATGTCGGGCAGTTGCCAGTCGAGTATCAGCAGGTCGAAGGTCTCCCGGCGCAATTGTCGCAGCAGGTCTTCGCCGCGCTCGAAGCAATGCAGTGTCCAGGGTTGTTCGGCGGTGCTGGGGATTTGTCGCAGTGTCTGTTCCACCCGTCGCAATTCAGCGGGTTCGTCATCCAGTATTGCGACACGCATGGGGGGGTCCTTTCTTCTTGAAGAGTACGGCAGTCGTATTGAGGGGCACGTACTGCGCAGATGCCGGTCAATGAATCTGAAGAATTGTGCTCAGGTTCGTCGACCCCTTGGATCTCTCGGTACGCTGGGATCAATAAGCGAATACGCCATTGAAAGCCCTCCATACCTATGTGGGAAAGATACCGGCTCCAGGCGTTAAGGAAAAGGATCAGCCGACGCATGCGCTGTCGTAAACTCCTGTGCCCCGATAGTGGATGCCCTTTGGACTCCCCGCCGTTATGAACATCCAGCAGGAAATTTTTTCCACCGTGTCGAAAATGAGCTTCACTGGGCTCAATGCGTCGTTCTATCACGTACGCGTGTCGGCTTACGCCGTGCAACGCCTGAGGAGGAATCGGGGGGCTATGCCATCTTCTATCGCACGCCAACAACTCAAGCGCGTTGATCCATGATGCTCTGGGGAAAGGCCGAAAAGCGCCAACCCACCCATGCCCAGCGCCTGTTCCACGGTCTGGTACGTGAGTGGTTATGGATCGGTTTGCTGCTGTTGCCAATCACTGCCTACCTCTCGATGAGTCCTGGCCTGGCCTTGAACAACCCGCTATACGACAGCCTTCGACGTCTGGCGCCCCTGCCGGTGGATCCGCGCATCCTGCTGGTAACCATCGATGACCCTAGCCTGAAGAAACTCGGCCAGTGGCCCTGGCCGCGCAGTGTGCACGCCGACCTGATCGATCGCCTGAGCGCGGCGCAGCCGGCCGGTATCCTGTTTGATGTGATCTTCAGCGAGCCCGGTAACCCGGTCAATGACAAGCGCCTGGCCGACGCGGTGTGTAACGCCGGCAACGTATTGTTGCCCTTGGCTCGTGACGATTCGGCCAGCTACAGCCAGTCTGGGGCACAAATGCTGTCGCTGCTCAAATGTGCCAAGGGTGTCGGGCATATCAATGTGGAGGCGGATAGCGATGGCGTGGTCCGCAGGCTGTATATGCGCGAGGGGCCAGCCGGTGCCACGGCGCTTCAGTTAGCGTGGCTGGCTTTCGCGATGAGCGGGCAATCGGCCGAGATGCCCGGGGAACCTCTGCCATCGATCACCCAGGATTGGCACCGGGAGCATGCGGTCCGTATCCCGTTTATTGCTGCCGACACCCATTTCCCGAGCGTGTCTTATGTCAGCGTATTACGTGGTGAGGTCCCTCCTGAGCGGTTGCGGGGCCGTCTGATTCTGGTGGGGGCGACAGCGTCGGGCATGGGCGATCGCTTTGTCACACCGCTCTCTCCTATGGCTGGCACCACAGCGGGTGTGGAGATCCAGGCCAATGTGCTCAATGGCTTGCTGCAAGATCGAAGTATTGTGGACTTGCCCGGCTGGCTGGCCGCACTGATCGCAACGTCCCTGGTGGCGATGTTGCTGGGCCTGCTGCTCTACCGCCCACGCTATGCGCTTTGGATGACCCTGGGGTGCATGTGCATGGCCTTGGTGGGTTCAGCGGCCTTGTTGCGCCTGGGCTACTGGTGGTCGCCTGCGGCCTGCTTGATCGGTTTGCTGCTCAGCTACCTGATCTGGAACTGGCGGCGTCTCAGCGTGATCCTGGCCTACTTCGGCTGGGAATTGGCGCGCCTGGATAACGAACCCAAAGTCTTGCCCGAGCGCCGCCGTGCACCCGCCAATAAGGGTGACGTATTGCAGGGCCGTATCTTTGCCTTGGAGCAAGCCGTCAGTCGTACGCGGGACACGCGACGGTTTATGGCTGATGGATTGGAATGCCTGCCGGTGGCGACACTGATCACAGACACCCAGGGTAATGTCCTGTTGGCCAACCGCATCGCCCGGGAAGTGTTCGGCAATGACTTGATCAACCATAACCTTCTGGAGCAACTGGCCGACCTGGGTTATCCGCCGCTGCACAATGGCGTACGCCCTACCCTCTCGACACTGGAACTCGTTGAGTTTCGTGATATCCACCAACGCAGCCTGCGCATGGAGCTTGCCCCCTTGCTGCCGGCCGAAGGGGATGTCGCGCTGGGATGGCTGCTGAGCCTCACCGACCTGAGCAAGGAGCGCGAGGCCCAGCAGCATCGGGAAACCATGCTGCGCTTCCTCTCCCACGACTTGCGCGCCCCCCACTCGGCGATCCTCGCCCTGTTGGATGTGCACGACAGTGAGTCGCCGATATTTGCACAGATAGAGCAACAAGTACGCCGCGCCTTGAGCCTGACCGAATCATTTGTGCAACTGGCGAGGGCTGAGGCCGATGGCTACCAGTTCGAGCCTACGCTGTTCGCCATGTTGGTAATGGATGCCTTTGATCAAGTGGCCGTGATCGCCCAGCTCAAGGGGATTCACCTGGTCCACGATCTGGACGAGGCCGACGAAGGGATGGTGTCAGCCGATCAATCGCTGCTCACCCGCGCATTGTTCAATGTGCTGGAGAACGCGATCAAATATTCCCCGTCCGGTACCACTGTCCGGCTGCGACACAGCAGCGCGCAAGGCTGGCTGGAATGCCGCATCAGCGACCAGGGCCCAGGCATAGCCGCCGAGGATTTGCCTGAACTGTTCAGCCAGTACAAGCGCTTTGACTCGGCCCAAGGCAGCGAAGGGCTGGGGTTGGGACTGAGCATGGTCAAGGCGGTGGTGGAGCGTCATGGGGGCCGTATCGAGTGTGAAAGCACCGTGGGCAAAGGCACCACTTTCCGTCTGCAGTTGCCCTTGCTGGACGACTGCTAAAACGTACTCTTCCGCTGTGCATAAAAAACCGGTCTCAAGGACCGGTTTTTTAATGAAGGAAAAAACTTATGCACGTTTTTTGCGATTTTAATGGATTTGGAAATATCTAACTAAATCAACTTATTAGGACCAAAAAAAGCCAATTCGCCAACAAAGCGTACACAGGTTATCCACAGATGCTCATACCACCGGCGTCTCCACCACAATCGGCTCTGGCGGTAGGGAACCCATGGCCCGCTGCTGCGCTTCATTCCATGCCTGGGCACGGTCATTCAGCGCGGCAATGGCGCGTGGGCCTTCCCCTTCTGCGTACATTGGCTCGCCTATCACCACAGTGATGGTGCCTGCGCGTTTTGCCCAACCCGCCTTCGGCCAGAACTTGCCGGCGTTATGCGCAATCGGCAGCACCGGCAGGTTGGCGTTAACTGCCAATGCGGTACCGCCGCGAGAGAACTTGCCTACTGTCCCAAAGGGTACCCGCGTACCTTCCGGGAAGATCAGCACCCACACGCCATCCTTGAGCAGTTCATCGCCCTTCTTGGCGACGTGCTTGAGCGCCGCCTTGGGGTTGTCACGGTCGATGGCGATCGGGCGCAACATGGCCATGGCCCAGCCGAAGAACGGCACGTACAGCAGCTCGCGCTTGAGTACCTGGCTCAACGGCGAGAAGTAAGCCGAGAGGAAGAAGGTCTCCCAGGTGCTCTGGTGGTTCGACAGAATCACGCACGGCTGCTCCGGTACGTTTTCAGCGCCCTTGATCTCGAAACGAATGTTCAGGAACGCCTTGGTCAGCCACAACGCGCAGCGGCACCAATAGACGTTGATAAAGCGATAGCGCGCCTTGAACGGCAGGAACGGCGCAATAAAAAAGCTCAGGGTGCACCAGAGAAACGAACTGGTGCCCAGCAGCAGGTAAAAGAAAAAGGTTCTGATGGCCTGCAAAATCGACATGGCGGCATTTACCGTTGCGGGACATGGCCCGCCTGTTAAAAGCGCACTCCCGAACAGTCCTTGGCCAGGAAGTCGAGGGCGGCTAGTTGTTGATAAGTTCTGCGGCAACCGCCGCCAGATCGTCAAAAATCAAGGTGCCTACCGGCAGGTTTTTCGCCTGGGTCTTTTCGCCTTTCCCGGTCTTTACCAAAACTGGCTGAGAGTCGACGGCTTTGGCCGCCTCCAGGTCACCGAGGCTGTCCCCGACGAACCATATCCCAGCCAAGGGCACCTTGTAATGTTCTGCAATGGTTTTCAACATGCCAGGCTTGGGTTTGCGGCAATCGCAGCCCTCATCCGGCCCGTGAGGGCAGTACACCACCAGCCCCACTTCCCCGCCCTGCTCCGCCACCAGCGTGCGCAAGCGCGTGTGCATGGCGTCCAGGGTGGCGATGTCGTAATAGCCGCGGGCGATGCCGGACTGGTTGGTGGCGATGGCCACCGTCCAGCCGGCTTTGCTCAACTGCGCGATGGCCTCGATCGAACCGGGCAGTGGAATCCATTCCGCCACCGACTTGATGTAAGCGTCGGAGTCGTAGTTGATCACCCCGTCCCGATCGAGAATCAGCAGTTTCAACATGGTCAGCTCAGTGTCGAAATGTCAGCGATGTTGACGAACAGGCCACGCAGACGCGCCAGCATGGCGTAGCGGTTTTTCCGCACGCCGGCATCTTCGGCATTGATCATCACCGCTTCGAAGAACGCATCCACCGGCTCACGCAAGGTCGCCAGGCGTGCCAGGGCTTCGGCGTAATTGCGTTCGGCGATCAGCGGCTTCACCGCGTTCTCTGCCTTGGCAATGGCAGAATTCAGCGAGAACTCCTTGGCGTCGGCGAACAGGCCTGGGTCGACATCGGCGTTGCCCAGGCCTTCGGCCTTGCCCAGCAGGTTCGACACACGCTTGTTCACAGCGGCCAGGGCGTCGGCTTCCGGCAGCTTACGGAACGCCTGTACGGCTTGTACGCGTTGATCGAAGTCCAGCGCCGAACCCGGTTGCAGGGCACGTACCGACAGGTAGACGGAAACGTCCACGCCTTCGTCTTCATAACGCGCACGCAGGCGGTCGAACACGAACTCCAGCACTTGCTCGGCCAGGCCGGCTTGCTTGACCTTGCCACCGAACTGGCCGACCGCGAACACCACGGCCTGGGTCAGGTCGAGGTCGAGTTTCTTGTCGATCAGGATACGCAGCACGCCGAGGGCCGCGCGACGCAGGGCATACGGGTCTTTGCTACCGGTAGGCAGCATGCCGATACCGAAGATACCGACGAGGGTATCCAGCTTGTCGGCGATGGCCACGGCCGCACCGGTCAGGGTGGTCGGCAGCTCGGCGCCGGCGCCACGCGGCATGTACTGCTCGTTCAGCGCCAGCGCGACATCGTCCGCCTCGCCATCGTTGAGGGCGTAGTAGTAACCGGCAACGCCCTGCATCTCCGGGAACTCGCCGACCATTTCGGTGGCCAGGTCGCACTTGGACAGCAAGCCTGCACGCGCAGCCCAGGCGGCATCACCGCCGATGCGTGGGGCAATGTAGGCCGCCAGCTTGGAAACGCGCACGGCCTTGTCGTAGACGCTGCCAAGTTTTTCCTGGAACACCACGTTCTGCAGGCGCAGGTTGAAGTCTTCCAGCTTCTGCTTCTTGTCTTGCTTGAAGAAGAACTCGGCGTCAGTCAGGCGCGGACGCACGACTTTCTCGTTACCGGCGATGATCTGCTGCGGGTCCTTGCTTTCGATGTTGGCCACGGTGATAAAGCGCGGCAGCAACTTGCCGTCCACGTCCAGCAGGCAGAAATACTTCTGGTTGTCCTGCATGGTGGTGATCAGCGCTTCCTGCGGCACATCGAGGAAACGTTCTTCGAACGAGCACACCAGCGGCACCGGCCATTCAACCAGCGCGGTCACTTCGTCGAGCAGGCTTGGCGGCACGATGGCGGTGCCTTCCTGCAGGCGGGCGAGTTCTTCGGTGCGTTTGCTGATCAGATCGCGACGCTCGTTGGCATCGGCCAGCACGTAGGCAGCACGCAGATCGGCGGCATAGTTAGCCGGCGAAGTGATGCGCACCGCTTGTGGATGGTGGAAGCGATGGCCACGGGAATCACGGCCAGCTTTCTGGGCGAGGATGGTGCAATCGATGACCTGGTCACCGAGCAGCATCACCAGCCACTGGGTCGGGCGCACGAACTCTTCCTTGCGCGCGCCCCAGCGCATGCGCTTGGGAATCGGCAGGTCGTTCAGGGAGTCTTCGACGATGGTCGGCAACAGGCTGGCGGTGGGCTTGCCTGTGATGACCTGGCTGAAACGCAGTTTCGGGCCGCTCTGGTCGATCTCGCTCAGCTCGACGCCACACTTCTTGGCGAAGCCCAGTGCGGCTTGGGTCGGGTTGCCTTCGGCGTCGAAAGCCGCCTGGCGTGGCGGGCCGTCGAGGTTGATGCTGCGGTCCGGCTGCTGGGTTTCCAGCGCGGTCAGCAACACGGCCAGGCGGCGCGGTGCGGCGTAGACTTTTTTCGCTTCAAATTTCAGGCCGGCGCTCTGCAGGCCTTTTTCGATACCGGCCAGGAACGCATCGGCCAGGGTATTGAGTGCCTTGGGTGGCAGCTCTTCGGTGCCCAGTTCAACCAGGAAATCTTGAGCACTCATTGTGCAGCCTCCAGCTTAGCCAACACTTCATCACGCAGGTCCGGGGTGGCCATCGGGAAGCCCAGCTTGGCGCGAGCCAGCAGGTAGGCTTGAGCGACGGAACGCGCCAGGGTGCGTACACGCAGGATGTATTGCTGGCGCGCGGTTACCGAGATGGCACGACGGGCGTCCAGCAGGTTGAAGGTATGGGAGGCCTTCAACACCATTTCATAGCTCGGCAACGGCAGCGGCTGGTCGAGTTCGATCAGGCGCTTGGCTTCGCTTTCATAGAAGTCGAACAGTTCGAACAGCTTGTCGACGTTGGCGTGTTCGAAGTTGTAGGTCGATTGCTCCACTTCGTTCTGGTGGAACACGTCGCCATAGGTCACTTTGCCGAACGGGCCGTCAGCCCACACCAGGTCGTAGACCGAATCCACGCCCTGCAGGTACATGGCCAGGCGCTCGAGGCCGTAGGTGATCTCACCGGTTACCGGGTAGCACTCGATGCCACCGGCCTGCTGGAAGTAGGTGAACTGGGTGACTTCCATGCCATTGAGCCAGACTTCCCAGCCCAGGCCCCAGGCGCCGAGGGTGGGCGACTCCCAGTTGTCTTCGACGAAACGGATGTCGTGCACCAGCGGGTCGAGGCCCACGTGCTTGAGCGAGCCCAGGTACAGTTCCTGGAAGTTGTCCGGGTTCGGCTTCAGGACTACCTGGAACTGATAGTAGTGCTGCAGACGGTTCGGGTTTTCGCCGTAGCGGCCGTCAGTCGGGCGACGACTGGGCTGCACATAAGCGGCGTTCCAGGTTTCCGGGCCGATGGCCCGCAGGAATGTAGCGGTGTGGAAAGTGCCGGCGCCTACTTCCATATCGTAGGGCTGAAGTACCACACAACCTTGCTCGGCCCAGTACTGCTGGAGGGCGAGGATCAAGTCTTGGAAGGTACGCACGGCTGGCGTAGGCTGGCTCACGAAATTCACCTGTTACTTGGGCTGCGATTTAAAGAGCGGGAGTATACCCGATTCGGCCGCGCCACCATCCCCTGGAGCCTTATGCCACGCTGCTTTTGGTGTTCTGAAGATCCGCTGTACATGGCTTATCACGATCAGGAGTGGGGAACGCCGCTGCGCGATGCGCAGGGTTTGTTCGAGTTGCTTTTGCTCGAAGGGTTCCAGGCGGGCCTGTCCTGGATCACCGTTCTACGCAAACGCGAGCATTATCGAAAGGTCTTGTTTGGTTTTGATGCCCTGCGTCTGGCACAGCTGACCGATGCCGAGATCGAAGCGCTGATGCTTGACCCTGGCATTGTGCGTAACCGCCTCAAGCTCAATGCCACCCGGCGCAACGCCGCAGCCTGGCTGGCGCTTGAAGATCCGGTGGGGTGGCTCTGGTCGTTTGTCGGCGGCGTGCCCAAGGTCAACCATTTCAAGGACCGCAGCGAAGTGCCGGCGATTACGCCGGAGGCTGAAGCCATGAGCAAAGCACTCAAGAAAGCCGGCTTCACCTTTGTCGGCCCGACCATCTGTTACGCGTTCATGCAGGCCTCGGGCATGGTCATGGACCACACCCAGGACTGCGACCGTTACGCGGACTTGGTCAACGCCGGTTAGAATGGCGGCTTTGCGCACCACACACGATCAGGAGTGACCTGTGGAAAAGTTTAAAGGCGCCTTGCTGGTAGGCGCTCTTCGGTTGTTTGCCCTATTGCCCTGGCGCGCGGTTCAAGCGGTCGGCACGGCCATCGGCTGGATCATGTGGAAAACCCCTAACCGCTCCCGTGACACGGTGCGGATCAACCTCTCTAAATGCTTCCCGGACATGGACCCCGCCGCGCGCGAGCGCCTGGTTGGCCAGAGCCTGAAGGACATCGGCAAGTCCCTGACCGAAAGCGCCTGCGCCTGGATCTGGCCGGCCCAGCGCTCCATCGACCTGGTGCGTGAAGTCGAAGGCCTCGAGGTGCTGCACGAAGCCCTGGCCTCGGGCAAAGGTGTGGTCGGCATCACCAGCCACCTGGGCAACTGGGAGGTGTTGAACCACTTCTATTGCAGCCAGTGCAAACCGATCATTTTTTACCGTCCGCCCAAGCTCAAGGCGGTGGATGAATTGCTGCGCAAGCAGCGCGTACAACTGGGTAACCGCGTGGCGGCGTCCACCAAGGAAGGCATCCTCAGTGTGATCAAGGAAGTGCGCAAAGGCGGCCAGGTGGGTATTCCGGCCGACCCGGAGCCCGCGGAGTCCGCCGGGATCTTCGTGCCGTTTTTCGCCACCCAGGCGCTCACCAGCAAGTTTGTGCCGAACATGCTCGCCGGCCACAAGGCGGTCGGTGTGTTCCTGCATGCCCTGCGGCTGCCGGACGGTTCGGGCTACAAAGTGATCCTGGAAGCGGCGCCGGAAGACATGTACAGCACCGACACCGCCACGTCCTGCGCGGCGATGAGTAAAGTGGTGGAGCGTTATGTCGGTGCCTACCCGAGCCAGTACATGTGGAGCATGAAGCGCTTCAAGAAACGCCCGCCGGGTGAGGCGCGGTGGTACTGACCCAGAGCCAATCCAAAACCAAATGTGGGAGGGGGCTTGCTCCCGATAGCAGTGTGTCAGCCAATGCATAGTTGACTGAACCACCGCTATCGGGAGCAAGCCCCCTCCCACATTTTCGATCTGCTTAGCTTTGGCGCTCGAGTTTCTTCAGGAACACCGTCATCTCTTTCTCGGCCTGCTTGTCGCCATGGGCCTGGGCCGCTTCGATGCCCTTCTCCCACGCCTGTCGCGCCGCGGCGTTATCACCCTGCCCCAGCTGCGCCTTGCCCAACAACTTCCACGCCGCCGAATACTTCGGATCGAACTCGACGCATTTGTGCAAATGCTCCGCCGCCTTGGCATTGTCCTTCAGATCCAGATAACCCTTGCCCAACCCAAAGCGCAGCAGGGAATTATCCACACCCTTGGCGAGCATTTTTTCCAGGGATTCGAGCATGTCGGTCACTCCGGTTGATCAGAAAAAGCTCAATCCCACGTGGAACAGCTTCTCCACATCGCGGATATGTTTTTTATCCACCAGGAACAGGATCACGTGGTCACCCGTGGCGATCACCGTGTCGTCGTGGGCGATGATCACTTCCTCATCACGAATGATTGCGCCAATGGTGGTGCCCGGCGGCAGGCCTATATCGCGGATGGCCTTGCCGATCACTTTGCTCGACTTCGAATCACCGTGGGCAATCGCTTCGATGGCCTCCGCCGCGCCCCGGCGCAGGGAGTGCACGCTGACGATATCGCCACGGCGCACGTGGGCAAGCAAGGTGCCGATGGTGGCCAGTTGCGGGCTGATGGCGATGTCGATATCGCCGCCCTGGATCAGGTCGACGTAGGCCGGGTTGTTGATGATGGTCATGACCTTCTTGGCCCCCAGCCGCTTGGCCAGCAGCGACGACATGATGTTGGCCTCGTCATCGTTGGTCAGGGCCAGGAAAATATCCGCATCGGCGATGTTTTCTTCCATCAGCAGGTCGCGGTCCGAGGCACTGCCTTGCAGTACGACCGTGCTGTCCAGGGTGTCGGACAAATGCCGGCAGCGTGCCGGGCTCATCTCGATGATTTTCACCTGGTAGCGACTCTCGATCGCTTCGGCCAGACGCTCGCCAATCTGCCCGCCGCCGGCGATGACGATGCGTTTGTAGCTCTCATCGAGCCGACGCATTTCACTCATGACGGCACGAATATTCGCTTTGGCAGCGATGAAGAATACTTCGTCATCGGCCTCGATCACCGTATCGCCCTGGGGCAGGATCGGCCGGTCACGTCGGAAAATCGCGGCTACGCGGGTTTCCACATTCGGCATGTGTTCACGCAGTTGACGCAACTGCTGACCCACCAGCGGCCCACCGTAGTAGGCCTTCACGGCCACCAGTTGCGCCTTGCCGCCGGCGAAGTCGATCACCTGCAAGGCGCCGGGGATTTCGATCAGGCGCTTGATGTAGTGGGTGACGACCTGTTCCGGGCTGATCAGCACGTCCACGGGGATAGCGTCGTTATCAAACAGACCGGCGCGGGTCAGGTAGGCGGCTTCACGCACCCGGGCGATCTTGGTCGGGGTGTGGAACAGGGTGTGGGCGACCTGGCAGGCGACCATATTGGTCTCGTCGCTGTTGGTGACCGCGACCAGCATGTCGGCGTCGTCGGCACCCGCCTGACGCAGCACGGTGGGAAACGACGCCCGGCCTTGTACGGTGCGGATATCCAGGCGGTCGCCCAGGTTGCGCAGGCGCTCGGCATCGGTGTCGACCACGGTGATGTCATTGGCTTCACTGGCCAAATGTTCGGCCAGTGTGCCGCCAACCTGCCCTGCTCCAAGGATGATGATTTTCATCCGGTCACTCCCTTAAACCCGTTCAGCCGCGCGCGGCGGCGATCTTGATCAGTTTGGCGTAGTAGAAACCATCATGCCCGCCTTCCTGCGCAAGTAACTGGCGGCCATGGGGCTGCTTGATACCGGCGGCCGTGGCGAGGTCCAGTTCCCGTGCGCCGCTGGTGCGGGCGAGAAAGGCTTCTATCACCTCGGTGTTTTCGGTGGGCAAGGTGGAGCAGGTGGCGTAAAGCAGGATGCCGCCGACTTCGAGGGTCGGCCACAGTGCGTCGAGCAGTTCGCCTTGCAGCACCGCCAGGGCGGCGATGTCGTCGGGTTGGCGGGTGAGCTTGATGTCCGGGTGACGGCGGATCACACCGGTGGCGGAACACGGCGCGTCAAGCAGGATGCGTTGGAACGGTTTGCCGTCCCACCAGGTGGCGGTGTCGCGGCCGTCGGCAGCGATCAGCTCGGCGCTGAGGCCCAGGCGCGCGAGGTTCTCCCGTACACGCACCAGACGCTTGGCTTCCAGATCGACCGCCACTACACCGGCCAGGTCCTTTTCGACTTCGAGGATGTGACACGTCTTACCGCCCGGAGCACAGCAGGCGTCCAGTACACGCTGACCGGGAGCCAGGTCGAGCAGGTCGGCGGCCAGTTGCGCGGCCTCGTCCTGCACACTGATCCAGCCTTCGGCGAAGCCCGGCAGACTGCGCACGTCGGTGGCCGCTTCCAGCACGATGCCGTCGCTGCTGTACACGCATGGCGTGGCGTTGATCCCTGCGCTCGTCAGCAAGTGCAGGTACGCATCACGGCTGTGATGGCGACGGTTGACCCGCAGGATCATCGGAGGGTGGGCGTTGTTGGCCGCGCAAATGGCTTCCCATTGCTCTGGCCAGAAGGCCTTCAGGGATTTTTGCAGCCAGCGCGGGTGAGCAGTGCGCACCACCGGGTCATGTTCCAACTCGGCCAGCAGCGCTTCGCTTTCGCGCTGGGCGCGGCGCAGTACCGCGTTGAGCAGGGCCTTGGCCCAGGGCTTTTTCAGCTTGTCGGCGCAACCGACGGTTTCACCGATGGCGGCGTGGGCCGGCACGCGGGTGTAGAGCAGCTGATAGAGACCGACCAGCAGCAGCGCCTCGACATCAGCATCGGCCGCCTTGAAAGGTTTTTGCAGCAGCTTGGCTGCCAGCGCCGACAACCGTGGTTGCCAGCGGGCGGTGCCGAAGGCCAGGTCCTGGGTGAAACCACGATCGCGGTCTTCGACCTTGTCCAACTGCGTGGGCAGCGAACTGTTCAGCGAAGCCTTGCCGTTGAGTACGGCGGCCAGGGCCTTGGCGGCGGCCAGACGCGGGTTCATTGGGCTGCCACCCCGAGGATCGTGCCCAGGGAAAATTTCTCACGGCGACTGTTGTACAAATCGCTGAAATTAAGCGCCTTGCCACCGGGCAATTGCAGACGGGTCAGGCACAGCGCCTGTTCGCCGCAAGCGACCAGCAGCCCCTCCTTGCTGGCACCGATGATTTCACCGGGTGCGCCTTTGCCGTCGGCCAAGGTCGCGGCCAACACTTTCAAGGCTTCGCCATTGAGGGTGCTGTGGCAGATCGGCCACGGGTTGAAGGCACGCACCAGGCGTTCCAGCTCCACAGCCGGGCGGCTCCAGTCGATGCGGGCTTCGTCCTTGTTCAGCTTGTGGGCGTAGGTGGCCAGGCTGTCGTCCTGCACCTCACCTTGCAGGGTGCCAGCGGCGAGACCGGCAATGGCCTGGATCACGGCGGGCGGGCCCATCTCGGCGAGGCGGTCGTGCAGGCTGCCACCGGTGTCTTGGGCCGTGATCGGAGTGGTGACCTTGAGCAGCATCGGGCCGGTGTCCAAACCCGCCTCCATGCGCATCACCGTCACGCCGCTTTCGCTGTCGCCTGCCTCCACGGCACGCTGGATCGGCGCCGCACCGCGCCAGCGTGGCAGCAGTGAGGCGTGGCTGTTGATACAGCCCAGGCGTGGAATATCCAGCACGACCTGGGGCAGGATCAAACCGTAGGCCACCACCACCAGCAAGTCCGGTTGCAGCGCCGCCAGTTCAGCCTGGGCCTCGGCGTTACGCAGGGTCGGCGGTTGCAGCACGGGGATGTTGTGCTCAAGCGCCAACTGCTTGACCGGGCTCGGCATCAGTTTTTGCCCGCGACCGGCCGGGCGATCCGGCTGGGTGTACACCGCGACGATGTCATAAGGGCTGGCAAGCAGGGCCTTGAGGTGTTCGGCGGCAAATTCAGGCGTGCCGGCAAAAACAATGCGCAATGGCTCGGTCATGGGAGGTCTCGGTTAAAAGCAGTCACAAAAGAAAAAGGCTTGCCGCAGCAAGCCTTTGGAAGGAGGGCATCAAGCTTGCTGGCGATGCTTTTTTTCCAGCTTCTTCTTGATCCGGTCGCGTTTGAGCGTGGACAGGTAATCGACAAACAGCTTGCCATTGAGGTGGTCGCATTCGTGCTGGATGCACACGGCCAGCAGGCCTTCGGCAATCAGTTCGAACGGTTTGCCGTCGCGGTCGAGGGCCTTGATCTTCACGCGCAGCGGGCGCTCGACGTTCTCGTAGAACTCCGGTACCGAGAGGCAGCCTTCCTGGTATTCGCCCATCTCGTCGGTCAACGGTTCGAACTCGGGGTTGATATACACCCGCGGTTCGCTGCGATCTTCCGACAGGTCCATGACCACGACGCGCAGATGCACGTTGACCTGGGTGGCGGCGAGGCCGATACCAGGCGCTTCATACATTGTTTCAAACATGTCATCGACCAGCTGACGAACCTTGTCGTCCACTACGGCCACCGGCTTGGCGATTGTGCGCAGGCGCGAGTCGGGGAATTCGAGGATGTTCAAAATAGCCATAAGCGTAATTGCTGCACATGTGAGGTAAAGGCAAATCGGCAGTGGGAATGGACCCATACGGCCGGTGTGAAACGCCCGAAAGCCGCGAAGGCCCTGGCATTTCACGCGAACGCACATAATAAAGGAGATTCACCCCATGAGGAAATCGCTACTTATCCCCCCATTTCGAGACTGCCCCTCGACCGTAATAAATAGCCTGCTAAATAAGTTACCAACAGAGTTATCCACAGCTTGTTCCGGTCAAGGATGATCAGATGCTTTCGAAAAACTGCAATGAAATTTCCCCTTCAGAACTGGAAGCCCGCCTACGCCTGCACAGGCTGCCGGAGGTAGGCCCGAAGCGTTTTAGGTTGTTGATCGAAGCGTTCGGCAGCGCTTCAAAGGCCATCGGTGCCCCGGCCAGCGCGTGGCGCTCCTTGGGGTTGTCACCCATCAGCGCCGATGCCCGTCGTAGCCATGAGATCCGCGACGGCGCCAGTGAGGCGTTGGCCTGGTTGGAACGTCCGGACCAGCATTTGCTGATGTGGGACCAACCTGAGTACCCGGCACTGCTCGCCCAGATAGATGATGCCCCGCCGCTTTTATTTGTCGCCGGCGACCCCGGGATCCTGGAAAAACCGCAACTGGCGATGGTCGGCAGCCGCCGTGCATCCCGCCCCGGCATGGACACGGCCGCCGCATTTTCCCGCAGCCTGGCGAGCGCCGGTTTTGTCATCACCAGTGGCCTTGCGCTGGGAATCGACGGTGCGGCCCATCAAGCCGCTTTGGATGTGGGGGGTCATACAATCGGCGTACTCGGCACGGGCCTGGAAAATCTTTATCCACAGCGCCATCGACGGCTTGCGGCGGCGATGATTGCCCAAGGCAGCGCCGTGGTTTCCGAGTTTCCGCTGGACGCCGCGCCCCAGGCCGGTAACTTCCCCCGGCGCAACCGCATCATCAGCGGCCTGTCCCTGGGCGTGCTGGTGGTGGAGGCCAGCATGGCCAGCGGCTCGCTGATCACCGCCAAGCTCGCGGCCGAGCTAGGGCGCGAGGTGTATGCAATCCCGGGCTCCATCCATCATCCGGGGGCCAAGGGATGTCACCAGTTGATCCGTGATGGGGCGATGCTGGTGGAAACCATTGAACACATCCTCGAAGGCTTGCGTGGCTGGCAGGCATTGTCACGCCCGGCGCCGATGCCTGTGATACATCCGCTGGTGGCGCTGTTGCACGCGGCGCCCCATACCAGCGAAGCCCTCGCGCTGGCCAGTGGGCGGCCGTTGGCCCAGGTGTTGGCGACCCTCACGGAGTTGGAACTTGAAGGCCTGGTGATCTGCGAAAGCGGGCGCTGGCTTGCGCGTGGCCAGCTTTTGTAGCGGCCAGTTTTTTGGAACTAGGTTTTGTAAAGAAGATCGGTAAACTGCCCAGAGCTTTAGTCCGGAGAGTAAACAATGGTCAACAGGTGGCGTGTGCTGGAAGCCGCACGAGAAATTCGCGCAGGCGCGGTGATTGCCTATCCAACCGAAGCGGTCTGGGGCCTGGGTTGCGATCCCTGGAACGAAGAGGCGGTGGATCGGCTGCTGGCGATCAAGAACCGTTCGGTGGACAAGGGCCTGATCCTGGTGGCAGACAATATTCGCCAGTTCGACTTTCTGTTCGAAGACTTCCCGGATACCTGGATCGAACGCATGGCCAGCACCTGGCCCGGGCCGAATACGTGGCTGGTGCCGCATCAGGATTTGTTGCCGGAGTGGGTCACCGGTGTGCACGACACGGTGGCGCTGCGGGTGAGCGATCATCCGCTGGTACGGGACTTGTGCGCGCTGGTGGGACCGTTGATTTCCACCTCAGCCAACCCCCAGGGCCGCCCGGCGGCGCGCACGCGGATTCGTGTGGAGCAGTACTTCCGCGGGCAGGTGGATCTGGTGCTGGGTGGTGCCCTGGGTGGGCGCAAGAACCCGAGCCTGATTCGCGATTTGGCAACGGGTGAGGTGGTGCGGCCTTCCTGAGACCGCGTCGCACCCATCGCGGGCAAGCGCCCTCTCACATTTGAACCGTGTCCGTCATGACAACACGGTCAAATGTGGGAGGGGGCTTGCCCCCGAAGAGGCCCTCAAGGCAACAGAATGGTCGACCCAGTGGTACGCCGCCCCGACAACTCCGTCTGTGCCTTCGCCGCGTCTGCCAGCGAATACCGCTGGTTGATATCAATGCGCACCTTGCCGCTCTTGATCATCGAAAACAGATCATCCGCCATCACCTGCAGGTTCGCCGGATTGTTGGCGTAGGTCGCCAGGGTCGGCCGTGTCACGTATAGCGAGCCTTTGGCCGCGAGTATCCCCAGGTTCACCCCATCCACCGCGCCCGACGCATTGCCAAAGCTCACCACCAGGCCACGTGGCGCCACGCTGTCCAATGAGGTCAGCCAGGTGTCCTTGCCGACCCCGTCGTAGACCACGGGCACCTTTTTGCCGTCAGTCAACTCCAGCACGCGCTGTGCGACATTTTCCTTGCTGTAGTCGATGGTTTCCCATGCGCCGAGGGATTTGGCCAGGGCGGCTTTTTCTGGCGAGCTCACGGTACCGATCAGCTTCACACCCAGTGCCTTGGCCCATTGGCAGGCCAGGGAGCCCACGCCACCGGCGGCGGCGTGGAACAGGATGGTCTCGCCACCTTTGAGCTCATAGGTCTGGCGCAGCAGGTATTGCACGGTCAGGCCCTTGAGCATGGCGCCGGCGGCTTGTTCGAAGCTGATGTCGTCCGGCAGGTGCACCAGGTTGGCGGCGGGCAGCACGTGCAACTCGCTGTAGGCCCCAAGTGGGCCGCTGCCGTAGGCCACGCGGTCACCGACTTTAAATTGCGTGACTTCGCTGCCCACCGCTTCAACCACACCGGCGCCTTCTGCGCCAAGCCCCGATGGCAGGGCCGGCGGCGCGTAAAGGCCACTGCGGAAATAGGTATCGATGAAATTCAGGCCAATCGCCTCGTTACGCACTCGAACCTGCTGCGGGCCGGGCTCTGCCGGTGTGTAGTCCACATATTCAAGTACGTCGGGGCCGCCATGGGCGCTGAACTGGATACGTTTGGCCATCTGCACTTCTCCTGAGGTCGAATTCGCGTAGCCCCCTATCGGACTCCTAAGCTTGATCTTCGTCAACTGCGGCGCTCCTAAGTGCAGTGCTGTCCAAGTGCAGTGGTATCCTGTGTGCCCATTTGCCGCCGACGCCCCACGGCTTCGCGTAGCTTTGCCCGATTCAAGGTGATGTCATGACTACTCGCACCGAGGCTGTCAAAGCCTACCTGCTCGACCTGCAAGACCGCATTTGCAGCGCCCTGGAAACCTTCGAGACGGACACTCGCTTTATCGAAGACGCCTGGACCCGGCCTGCCGGCGGCGGCGGTCGCACCCGTGTGATCGAGAACGGCTCGGTCATCGAAAAGGGCGGCGTTAACTTTTCCCACGTGTTCGGCAGCGGCCTCCCACCGTCAGCCAGTGCGCATCGCCCCGAGCTGGCCGGTCGCGGCTTTGAAGCCCTGGGCGTGTCGCTGGTGATTCATCCGCACAACCCACACGTGCCGACGTCCCACGCCAACGTGCGTTTTTTCATCGCCGAAAAAGAAGACGAAGAGCCGGTGTGGTGGTTCGGTGGCGGCTTCGACCTCACGCCCTACTACGGCAACGAAGAAGACTGCATTCACTGGCACCGCGTGGCCGAGCAGGCCTGCGCGCCGTTTGGCCCGGACGTTTACTCGCGCTACAAGGCCTGGTGCGATACCTACTTCCACATCAAGCACCGCAACGAGCCCCGTGGTATTGGCGGCCTGTTTTTCGATGACTTGAACGAGTGGGACTTCGACACCTGCTTCGCGTTTATCCGCGCCATCGGCGATGCCTACATCGACGCCTACCTGCCGATTGTGCAGCGCCGCAAAGCCGCCGCGTATACCGAACAGCAACGCCAGTTCCAGGAATTCCGTCGCGGCCGCTACGTTGAATTCAACCTGGTGTATGACCGTGGCACCCTGTTCGGCCTGCAGTCGGGCGGGCGCACAGAGTCGATCCTGATGTCGCTGCCACCTCAGGTGCGCTGGAGCTACGACTGGAAAGCCGAGGCCGGCAGCGAAGAAGCACGCCTCACCGACTACTTCCTGCAAGACCGCGATTGGCTGGGCATCGCCGCGCCCAAGGCGGCTGTCTGATGGATCGTTATGTGGTGTTCGGCAACCCCATCGGCCACAGCAAGTCGCCGCTGATTCACCGTATGTTCGCCGAGCAGACCGGCGAGCAACTGGACTACAGCACCTTGCTCGCGCCGCTGGAGGATTTCACCGGCTGTGCCCGTGAGTTTTTCCAACAGGGCCGAGGTGCCAACGTCACCGTGCCGTTCAAGGAAGACGCCTACCGTCTGGCCAACAGCCTCACCGAACGGGCACAACGCGCCGGGGCGGTGAACACCTTGAGCAAACTGGCCGACGGTACGTTGCTCGGCGACAACACCGACGGCGCCGGCCTGGTGCGCGACCTGACGGTAAACGCCGGCTTGAATCTGCAAGGCAGACGCATCCTGTTGCTGGGCGCGGGTGGCGCGGTAAGGGGCGCGTTGGAGCCGTTGCTGGCTGAACGGCCCGCTTCGTTGATCATCGCCAACCGCACCGTGGAAAAAGCCGAATTGCTCGCCGAGCTGTTCGACGACCTGGGCCCGGTGTCCGCCAGTGGATTCGACTGGCTGCGTGAGCCGGTGGACGTGATCATCAATGCCACGTCCGCCAGCCTGTCAGGCGATGTACCGCCGATTGCCGGCAGCCTGATCGCACCGGGCAAGACATTTTGCTACGACATGATGTACGCCAAGCAACCCACCGCGTTCTGCCGCTGGGCCAGTGAGCAAGGCGCAGCCGTGGCGATGGATGGCCTGGGCATGCTGGTGGAGCAAGCGGCTGAAGCGTTCTTCCTGTGGCGTGGTGTGCGTCCGGATTCGGCGCCGGTGTTGGCTGAACTGCGCCGACAGTTGGCGCAGTAATCAATCTTCAAACTGGATGGGGCATTTATCGGCCCCCTCCAGTTTTTTCAACTCTTCCACCACCTGTGGCCTGGCGCGGCGCAATGTCAGGCTACGGCCCAGCCCGTTTAAACGACGCGCCTCCTGGTGCAGCATCTCCACCCCGGAATAGTCGATAAAGTTGATCTGCTGCGCCTCGATCACCACCCGCTCACCCTGCAAGCTTTGCAGGCGTACTTGCAGGTAATGGCTGGCGCCAAAGAAGATCGACCCACCGACGCGCAACACATCCTCTTCCCCATCACGCCATTGCTGTACCCGTGGCTGCGACGTGCGCTTAAGGTAGAAAAACAACGACGCCAACACCCCCGCATAAATCGCCGTTTGCAACTCCAGCAACAAGGTGGCGACACAGGTCAGACTCATCACTACGAACTCTGCGTGGCTCACGCGGAACAACGCACGAATACCCCGACGATCCACCAGGCCCCAGGAAATCAGCAAGATGCTGGCGGCCATGCTCGGGATCGGAATATGTGCGATCAATGCCGCGCCAAACAGCGCAAACAAGGCCACCCATACTGCGGAAAACACCCCGGCCAACGGCGAACAGGCACCCGCCTCATAGCTGAGGCCGGAGCGGGTGAACGACCCTGCCGACAGATACCCGGAGAAAAATCCGCCAACGATATTGGATAAACCCTGGGCGCGAACTTCCTGGTTGGCATCGAGCAATTGTTGCGAACGGGCCGACAGCGAACGGGCAATCGACAGGCTGGTCACCAGCCCCAGCATGCCCACCGCAACGGCGCTGGGCAGCAGGCGCAGGATCATGTCCGGATCCAGCGGCAACGGGCTGAACGGTGGCAGCTTGCCGATAAACGAACTGACCAGCACCACATGCCCGAACATCGTCGGCCATAGCCACGTTGCCAGGCTACCCAGGGTCAGTGCGATCAGCAGCGTTGGCCAGCGAGGCACAAGGTATTTGAGCAACACGCCCACCAGCAAAGTACCGAGCCCAAGGGCAAGGGATGCATGGTCCCACTCGCCAGCGTGGTCGATCAGCGCCAGCAGGCTATTGATCGCTGTGGCCTGGCTCGGTAAATCCAGGCCAAGCAGATTGGGCAGCTGCCCGAGGGCAATCACCACGGCGGCACCGAGGGTGAAACCCAGCACCACCGAATGCGAGACGAAGTTCACCAGCGCGCCAAAGCGCAGCATGCCCAGCAGCCACTGGAATACCCCGGCGAGGAATGTCAGCAACAGGATCAGGGTGATGTAGTCCTGAGACCCCGGCACGGCCAACGGGCTGACGCTGGCGTACAGCACGATGGAAATCGCTGCCGTGGGGCCACAGATCAGGTGCCAGGATGAACCCCACAGGCAGGCGATCAGCACCGGGATGATGGCGGCATACAGACCGTACTCCGGTGGGAGACCGGCGATCAGCGCGTAGGCAATCGACTGGGGCAGCGCGAGCACGGCGCCGCTGAGGCCGACCAGCGCGTCCCGGCCGACGCTGGCGCGGGTCTGGCGCGGCAGCCAGCTGAGGAACGGGAAGAGTGTATGGCGGTTGGGCCGGGGCATTTATAACTCGGCTGAAAAGGTTTGACTCAGGGTATCAGTACACACTGGTCCTTGTGGGAGGGGGCTTGCTCCCGATATAGGTGGACCCGTCGAAATCTCTCTGACTGGCACTCCGCTATCGGGAGCAAGCCCCCTCCCACAATTGGAATAGCGCAAGGCCCTAGAGTTTGGCCTTTACTGCCGGCAACGCGTCCTTGCCATCCACGGTTTTCACACCGTCCAACCATTTATCCAGCACCGCCGGGTTCGCCTTGATCCACGCCTTCGCCGCGTCGGCATTGCTGACCTTGTTGTTGGCCACCTCAGCCATGATGCTGTTCTCCATTTCCTGGGTGAAGCTCAGGTTGGTCAGCAGTTTGCCGACGTTAGGGCAGGCCTGCGCATACCCTTTGCGGGTCAAGGTATACACACTGCCGGTGTCACCGAAGTATTTCTCGCCGCCTTTGAGATAGTGCATTTTCAGTTGCACGTTCATTGGGTGTGGCGTCCAGCCGAGGAAGGTGACGAAACGCTGTTTCTTCACCGCCCGTGAGACCTCGGCGAGCATCGCCTGTTCACTGGACTCGATCAGCTTCCACTGGCCCAGGTCGAAGTCATTCTTCTTGATGATCTCCTGCAGCGAGATATTTGCCGGCGCGCCGGAACCGATGCCATAGATCTTCTTGTCGAACTTGTCGGCGAATTTGTTCAAGTCGGCAAAGTCATGCACCCCGGCATCCCACACATAATCCGGCACGGCGAGGGTGAACTCGGTGCCGTCGAGGTTCTTCGCCAACTGCACCACATCGCCGTTGGCCACGAATTTGTCGTAGAAGCCCTGCTGCGCCGGCATCCAGTTGCCCAGGAATACATCCACCTGACCGTCCTTGAGCCCGCCGAAGGTGATCGGCACCGCCAGGGTGTCGACCTTGGCCTTGTAGCCCATGCCGTTCAGCAGGAAACCGGTAATGGCGTTGGTGGCGGCAATGTCGCTCCAGCCTGGATCGGCCATCTTCACGGTCTCACAGCGGGTGTCCGCATACGCATTGGCGCTACTCAGCACCAACATGCCCACTACTGCAGTTAACTTTTGCATGGCCTTCCCTCTGTACTTATTGGTTTTGGCAGGGTTGTGGATAACGTGCCTTGCGCTCCAGGTCGTCGAGGTCGATATGGTTGCGCATGTATTGCTGACTGGCGTCCACCAGTGGCTGGTGATCCCAGCTCTTCAGCTTGCCTTCGGTCAGCGCCTCGAACACCAGGCGACGACGGCGTTGGCTGGCGAGCACCTGCTGGTGGATCGCCGGGATGTCCCACTTGGCCCGCGCCTCATTCAAAAACGCCTCTAACAGTGGCCGGTGTTCCGGTGACTGGCTGAGGTCTTCCCGCTCGTGCGGGTCGTTGTGCACATCGAACAGTAGACAAGGGTCGTCTTCGCTGTAGATGAATTTGTAGGCGCCACGGCGAATCATCATCAATGGGCTGATGGTGCCTTCGGCCATGTATTCGCCAAAGACTTCGTCATGCCCGCCCTGCCCCTGCAAGTGCGGGACCAGCGAGCGACCGTCCAGTGGCAGGCGCGGGTCCAGCTCGCCGCCGGCCAGTTCCACCAGGGTGGGCAGCAGGTCGGCGGTGGACACGGCCTGGGTCACCCGGCCCGGTGCAAATTGCCCCGGCGCACTGACCAGCAGCGGCACGCGGGCGGCCATTTCAAACCAGTGCATTTTGTACCAGAGGCCGCGCTCACCGAGCATGTCGCCGTGGTCGCCGGAGAAAACGATGATCGTGTCGTCGGCCAGGCCGGTGTCTTCCAGGGTCTGCAGCAGCTTGCCGACATTGCTGTCGATGTAGCTGCACGCGCCGAAGTAGGCACGGCGAGCATCGCGAATCTTATCCACAGGCAACGGTTTGTCCCACAGGTCATAGACCTTGAGCAGACGCTGGGAATGCGGGTCGAGATCTTCCTGGCTCGGCGTTGCGGGCAACGGGATGTCGTTGTCGTCGTACAGATCCCAGAACGGCTTGGGAATGGTGTACGGGTCGTGGGGATGGGTCATCGACACGGTCAGGCAGAACGGCTGGTCGCCGTCTTCGCGGATGTGGTCGAACAGGTACTGCTGGGCCTTGAACACCACCTCTTCGTCGAAATCCAGCTGGTTGGTACGCACGCACGGGCCGGCTTGCAGCACCGAGGACATGTTGTGGTACCAGGTGGGGCGTACGTCCGGCTCATCCCAGTTCACTGCCCAGCCATAGTCGGCGGGGTAGATGTCGCTGGTCAGGCGTTCTTCATAGCCGTGCAGTTGGTCGGGGCCGCAGAAGTGCATCTTGCCTGACAGCGCGGTGCGATAACCGAGGCGCCGCAGGTAGTGGGCATAGGTCGGCACATCGGCGGGAAAATCCGCCGCGTTGTCGTAGGCGCCGATCTTGCTCGGCAATTGGCCGCTGACCAGGGTGAAGCGTGAGGGGGCACACAGCGGGCTGTTGCAATAGGCCGCGTCGAACACCACGCCCTGTGCGGCGAGGCGGCTCAAATTCGGCAACTTGATCGGAGAAGGTCCGTAGAACGGAAGCAGCGGCGCGGCCATTTGATCGGCCATGATGAAAAGAATGTTCTTGCGCTTCATGGGGCTTCGGCATTCCATAGGCAGTGTTTATGCGAATGAGCATGCAGCCCATGGAAAATGGGGTAAAGCCCATGACGAGCAATGTCTAGGATAAGCACAGCTTATGTATGAAGCCCTTGGAGACCTGTCCCTCGACCTGCTACGCGCATTCGAGGCGGCCGCGCGCCATCGCAGCTTTACCGCCGCGGCGATGGAGCTGGGCACCACTCAGCCGGCGATCAGCCAGCAGATCAAGCGCCTTGAAGAACAACTGACGATCCGCCTGTTTGATCGCATCTATCGGGGCATCGAACTGACCGACGCCGGCGCCCTGCTGTTCGAGCATGTGCAAGGCGGTTTGCAGAGCATCAACCAGGGCCTCAGTGTGATCACCCAGCAGGACCAGCACGAAGTGCTGCAAGTGGCCACAGACTTTGCGTTCGCCGCCTACTGGCTGATGCCGCGCCTGCATCGCTTCCACGCCGCCAACCCCCAGGTAGACGTGAGCCTGGTAACCAGCGAGCGCAACCACGCGACACTGCGCAGCGACATCGACGTGGCGGTGCTGTTTGGCGATGGCCGTTTCAAGCAGGGCGACAGCCTGTGGTTGTTCAACGAGGAGGTATTCCCGGTGTGCAGCCCGCAATGGCTCAAGGAGCAGGCCAGTCCTTTGACTGTGCATACCTTGCCCGACTACCCGTTGCTGCACCTGCGCCAGGAAAACAACAGTCAGTGGTTCGACTGGAGTGGCGTATTTCGCGAGCTGGGCATCACCGCCGCGCCCACGCCCGGCCAGCTGCGATTCGACAACTACACTTTATTGATCCAGGCAGCGATTGCCGGCCAAGGGGTGGCGATCGGCTGGCGCCATTTGGTGGATAACCTGCTGGAACAGAACTGGTTGTGCCGACCGATCGGCAATACGGTGATTTCGCGCTTTGGCTATTACGTGGTGCAGCCCCAGCGCAAGCGGCGTGGGCAGTTGGTCGAACGTTTCGTCGACTGGTTGCAGGCAGAACAGGCCAGCAGCGCGCAGTCCCTGACCGGACTGGCCATGCCGTCGATTGCGGTCTAGGATTTGCCACACATTGGATCCGGAGTCCGTCATGCAACGTATCAAGGGCTACCACGCCCATATCTACTTTGACGCCAGCACCATCGACCAGGCGCGCACCCTATGTGAAGACGGCGCGAAACTGTTCCCGCTGCGCATGGGCCGTGTGCATGAACGGCCCGTAGGCCCGCACCCGGACTGGAGCTGCCAGCTGGCGTTCGATGCCGAATACATTGGCGTGGTGCTGCCGTGGCTGGCGCTGCATCGCAATGGGCTGGTGGTGTTCCTGCACCCCGAAACCGGCGATGAGCTGAAGGATCACACCGATCACGCGATTTGGATGGGTGCGATGCGCGAGCTGGATCTGTCGGTTTTTTAACCTCTCTTTATCAGACAAAACCCGCTTCTTCCCGCAGTAAAAGGCGAGGAAGTTGTAGGATTTATCTTGTTTCGTCTCACTATATGGGACTGTTATTTATATATTGAGATATTGCCGGCCATAGGTTTATATTCGCCCATCTGCTTTTTTCAGCACCCACTCATTTCAGGTGAAGCGATGCAGGCGCAATTGATCGCGCTCGATTGGGGGACCAGCTCCCTTCGTGCTTATAAACTCGGGCCCGCAGGCGTCGTGCTGGAACAGCGCTCGCTGGCGTCGGGCATCATGCATTTGCCCAGTGAGCCCCGGGACATCGGCGGTGTGCACTGCAGCGATGGCTTCGAGTTGGCGTTCGATGCGGCATGCGGCGACTGGCTCGAGGCCCAACCCCATCTTCCAGTGATCGCCTGCGGCATGGTCGGCAGCGCCCAGGGCTGGAGCGAGGCGGCATATCGCAATACGCCGGTCGACGTCGCCAGCCTGGGCCAGGCGTTGCACACGGTGCGCAGCCTGCGCGGCGTCGATGTGCATATCGTGCCCGGCGTGATCGAGCAGGTCGGTTTGCCCAATGTGATGCGCGGTGAAGAAACCCAGGTGCTGGGTGTGCTGCAAAGCCTCTCGGCCAACGGTGAAATGTTGATCGGCCTGCCCGGCAGCCATTCCAAATGGGTCGAGGTGGTGGAAGGTTGCATCACCCACTTCGATACCTTCATGACCGGTGAACTGTTCGCGGTGCTGAGCAAGCACAGCCTGCTGGGGCGCACGCAAAAGGTATCCGCGCAGTTCCAGGCCGAGGCTTTCGACCGCGGCGTTCAAGTGGCGCTGTCGAAAGAGGGTCAGCGCGGTGTGCTGTCGACCCTGTTCAGTGCGCGCACCCTTGGGCTGACTGCCGAACTTACCCCTGAGCAGCAGCCCGATTACCTGTCCGGCCTGCTGATCGGCCATGAACTGGCCGGTCTGCCAGCCAGTGCGCGGCTCGTCCCCATCATCCTGGTGGGCGCCGGCCCGCTTTGCGTGCGCTACCAACGCGCCCTCGCCCTCTGCGGTTTCGCCCACGTCAGCCTGGCGCAGGAGGCGACCGAGCGCGGCCTGTGGCAACTGGCAGTGGCCGCCGGGCTCACTCAACCTGCAACGGAGGCCTGACATGCTCAAGCAAGCACTGGCACAAAACGGTTTGATCGCAATCCTGCGCGGTGTGCGCCCGGACGAAGCCCAGGCGGTCGGCCAGGTGCTCTACGACGCCGGTTTTCGCGTGATCGAAGTCCCGCTCAACTCGCCGGACCCTTACACCAGCATCCGCATCCTGCGCGACAGCCTGCCCGCCGATTGCCTGATCGGCGCCGGTACGGTGTTGACGCCTGCGCAGGTCGAGCAGGTGAAAGCTGCCGGTGGCCAAGTGATCGTCATGCCCCACAGCGATGCCAAGGTCCTGCGCGCCGCCAAGGCCGCTGGCCTGTACCTGTCGCCGGGGGTGGCCACGCCCACCGAGGCGTTCGCCGCGCTGGATGAAGGCGCCGACGTGTTGAAGCTGTTCCCGGCCGAGCAAATGGGCCCCTCTGTGATCAAGGCGTGGCTGGCGGTATTGCCGGCAGGCACGTTGCTGCTGCCGGTGGGCGGCATTACCCCGGACAACATGGAGGTGTTTATCGACGCCGGCGCCAAGGGGTTCGGGCTGGGTTCCGGGTTGTTCAAACCGGGTATGACAGTGGATCAGGTAGCGAGCCGCGCCCAGGCTTATGTCGCCGCCTGGAAAGCCCTGAGCTGAGATCAAGTTCCGCGCCCCTGGCGCTGCATCTATAAGAGAGATAACAGATGAAAATCACCAAACTGACGACCTTTATCGTCCCGCCGCGCTGGTGCTTCCTCAAGGTCGAGACCGACCAGGGCGTGACCGGCTGGGGTGAGCCCGTAGTCGAAGGCCGCGCTCACACCGTGGCTGCGGCGGTCGAGGAACTGTCCGACTACCTGATCGGCAAGGACCCACGCAATATCGAAGATATCTGGACCGTGCTCTACCGCGGCGGCTTCTACCGTGGCGGCGCCGTGCACATGAGCGCCCTCGCCGGCATCGACCAGGCGTTGTGGGACATCAAGGGCAAGGCCCTGGGCGTCTCGGTCAGCGACCTGTTGGGTGGCCAGGTACGCGACAAGATCCGCGTGTACTCCTGGATCGGTGGCGACCGCCCGGCCGACACCGCCCGCGCCGCCAAAGAGGCCGTAGCCCGTGGCTTTACCGCGGTGAAAATGAACGGCACCGAAGAGTTGCAGTTCGTCGACAGTTTCGAAAAAGTCGACCTGGCCCTGGCCAACGTCGCGGCCGTGCGCGATGCGGTCGGCCCTAACGTCGGCATCGGCGTCGACTTCCATGGCCGTGTGCACAAGCCCATGGCCAAGGTGCTGATGAAAGAGCTGGACCCGTACAAACTGATGTTTATCGAAGAGCCGGTGCTCAGCGAAAACTACGAAGCCCTCAAGGAACTGGCGCCCCTGACCAGCACCCCGATTGCCCTGGGCGAGCGCCTGTTCTCGCGCTGGGACTTCAAGCGCGTGCTCAGCGAAGGCTACGTCGACATCATCCAGCCGGACGCTTCCCATGCGGGCGGTATCACCGAAACCCGCAAGATCGCCAACATGGCCGAAGCCTACGACGTGGCCCTGGCCCTGCACTGCCCGCTGGGCCCGATTGCGTTGGCGGCGTGCCTGCAACTGGATGCGGTTTGCTACAACGCGTTTATCCAGGAGCAAAGCCTGGGTATTCACTACAACGAGAGCAACGACCTGCTCGACTACGTGCGCGACCCGGGCGTGTTCGACTATGACCAAGGCTTTGTGAAGATCCCCAACGGGCCGGGCCTGGGCATCGAGATTAATGAGGAATACGTGATCGAACGCGCAGCCATCGGCCACCGCTGGCGCAACCCGATCTGGCGCCACGCCGACGGCAGCTTTGCCGAGTGGTGATGTCTGCCTGAAAGAACACGGTCAGACATGTGGGAGAGGGCTTGTCCCCTCCCACATGTTGATCCGGTTTCTGCAGAAGTCCCTTCCTCAACAAATATAAGAAGAGGCACCTACCATGCAACCTGAATCCTTGAGCGGGCAGGCTTCTTTAGTCACGCCTACCCGAAAGCGCTACTTCATCATGGTGCTGCTGTTTATCACCGTGGTGATCAACTACCTCGACCGCAGCAACCTGTCGATTGCCGCCCCGGCGCTGACCAGCGAACTGGGTATCGACCCGGTACATGTCGGGCTGATTTTCTCCGCGTTCGGCTGGACGTACGCCGCCATGCAGATCCCCGGCGGCTGGCTGGTGGACCGGGTGCCGCCGCGTATCCTCTACACCGCCGCCCTGTTGCTGTGGTCCATCGCCACCGTGATGCTCGGTTTTGCCGCCAGCTTCATTGCGCTGTTTGTGCTACGCATGGCGGTGGGTGCCCTGGAAGCACCGGCTTACCCCATCAACAGTCGCGTGGTCACCAGCTGGTTCCCCGAGCGTGAGCGCGCCACGGCCATTGGCTTCTACACCTCCGGGCAGTTTGTCGGGCTGGCGTTCCTGACGCCGGTCCTGGCCTGGTTGCAGCACCATTACGGCTGGCACATGGTATTTGTCGTGACCGGTGGCGTGGGCATTCTGTGGGCGGCGATCTGGTATGCCCTGTATCGCGAGCCTCGGGACTTCAAAGGCGTCAACGCCGCTGAAATCGAGTTGATCCGCGAAGGTGGCGGGCTGGTGGACTTGAGCGCACAAGCGAGCAAGAGCAAGGCGCCCTTCAGTTGGGTCGACCTGGGCATTGTCCTGAGCAAGCGCAAGTTGTGGGGTATCTACCTGGGGCAGTTCTGCCTGAACTCCACGTTGTGGTTCTTCCTGACCTGGTTCCCGACCTACCTGGTGAAATACCGCGGCATGGACTTCATCAAGTCCGGCATGCTCGCGTCACTGCCCTTCCTCGCGGCTTTCGTTGGCGTGTTGTGTTCGGGGTTGTTTTCCGACTGGCTGATCCGCCGTGGCGCTTCGGTGGGGTTTGCCCGCAAGTTGCCGATCATCAGCGGCCTGTTGATCTCGACGGCGATCATTGGCGCCAACTTCGTCGAATCGACACCGTTGGTCATCGCCTTCCTCGCCCTGGCGTTCTTCGGTAATGGCCTGGCCTCGATCACCTGGTCGCTGGTCTCGACCCTTGCCCCGGCACGTCTGCTGGGACTGACCGGCGGGGTGTTCAACTTCATCGGCAACCTGGCGGCGATTGCCACGCCGATCGTCATCGGTTTCCTGGCCAGCGGCGATTCGTTTGCGCCGGCGATCACCTACATCGCCGTGCTGGCGCTGTTGGGCGCACTCTCCTATGTGCTGCTGGTGGGCAAGGTCGAGCGGATCGAGCTGTAAGCCGTGGGCGGCCTGCGGGCCGCCCGTTGGCCGGGCTCAGGGCACCGACATTTCATTACGGAACACATTCAACGGATCCCAGCGTTGCTTGGTTCGGCGCAGGCGGTTCTCGATGATCGTGTTGGGGAAGAAAATTCCATACCACAGAGGGTTCCTGGGGTTCGCGGGATTGCCACCGAGGTGGGTCATGTCCAGGTCGGGGTAGTTGATGTAGCAGCCCTCGAACTCCGGGTCATTGGGAACGCCGTTGGTGAATGCAGCGTAATAGAGGCCGCGGATCCAGTCGGCATGGGCGCGGTCGATGGCGTCATCGTCGGCGTGCCAGTAACACTGCGGTTGCCATTTGAGGTACGAGGAGCGTTGCGCGGCTGACGTCTGCGCCAGGATCGGGCCGTCCATCTGGTTGATGCGCCCGCCGAACGACTGGATCTGGATCAGGCTCTGGGTCAGGTATTGGTGGGGGTCCGGCAAGGTCAGCGTCGTCCAGATTGCGTCCAGCACGCGCTGTGTAAACCCGCCTTTCTGATACGCCGATTTATACCGGCCGCGCTGATTGTCACCGGAACCGTTGAGCGATTGGGTGGCGTACAACCAGTCCAAACGCCTGGCGGCCTCATGGGCACTCTGCAGGGAATCGATCCGGCGGCCCTTTTGCCCGCCACGTGGCTGATGCACGACGTGGAACGGCAGGAGCGACGCTGTCGCACTGACGCCCGCCGCGACCTGCATGCTGCTGACAAAGTCGTTGAAAGGCGCCAGGTCATCGAGCTTCCCGTCCTTGTCGACGTAGTGGATGCCCAGGGTCACGTTGCCAGTATTGAGGTGGCGCATTTCCAGTTTGGTGGCCAGGCCCCAGGTTGCCGGGTCGGCCTGATGATCCACGAACCAGTTTTGATAGGCGTGCAGCAAACGTTCGAGGGCGGCGCGTGTGAGGTCTGACCAGTCCCATTCCAATGGCAGCCAGAGCACTTCCTCCGGGGCTGGCGGCAGCGTTTTGAAATAGTAACTGGTGATGATGCCGAACTGCCCGCCACCGGCGCCGCAACAGGCGGCGAACAGGTCCAGCTCATCGGTGTCGAGGCTGTTACGGGACACATGGACAGGTTCAAGACCCGGGCCGGGTCCATTGGCGACCAGCAGGTCGACGCCGTCCAGCCAGTCGCAGACCAGCCCGTATTTACGCGACAACAACCCATAGCCGCCGCCGCAGATATGCCCGCCCAGTCCCACCGAATAGCAGGATCCACTGGGCAGCGCCTTACCTGCCAATTTGTACAGCGCGACGCTGGTGTCCCAGTTCTGGCAGCCGGGCTCCAGGCGGAATGCATAGCGATGGGGCGAAGCGGGTACCAGCACTGAGCTGATCAGGCCGTTGGGGTCGTAGGCCAATTGGTTCATCTGGCCGATGTCCAGGATCGACAACACCTCGCCTGGCGCATCCGGCATCTTGTTAGAGACAAATCCTTCATAGCAATGCCCGCCGCTGCGCACCGTGATACGGCCATTGGGCACAGCCAGGGCCTGGGCGGCTGCGTCGATGATGTCTTGTGGGTTGTGGCAGAGGTAGATCTGGCTGGCGCCGTTGGGTGAAGACTCGCCCTGGACGTTGCCCAATGGCCAGCGCAGGTTGAAACCCTTTTGCAACGTGGAATGACGACGGTCCGAGGGGGTGATGAGATCAAATGCCATGATGGACTCCTGGGAGACGATAATGACTTCTGATGCAGCTAACTTAACGACCGGCAACGCAAGAAGGCGTGACTTGCAGAGGTGGTTAGACGGCAATAGGCACGAAGTGTGTTGAGGGGGGGGTATTCCCCCTCAAGCCTAGCCTATATGGAAAAAGCCCGGATCAGTTCAGCACGCCGTCCAGAATTTCATAGACGATACCGGTACCCACCGCGATCAACACCACATCCGGCCCCGAACGGCGCCACTCATAACCCGGGTACACCGGCAGGCGCGCCAGCGCACGGTTGTCCAGGCGCTCGCCGTAGTAGCCGCGCGGCAGGGGTTGGCCGCGCACCAGGCGCACATTCGGCGGTGGCGGTGCGCCACGGGAGAACTGGCCGTGGTTGTCGTGAATGATCTGGCGTACCGGGCCGAAGTCCTGGGGCGGGCCTCCGCGACGGTTGTCCTGCGGGCCGCGATGGTCGTCGCCACGTTGCTCGTGCTGGCCTTGCGGGCCGCCACGGTCGTCACCCCGCTGGTCAGGCGGCGCGGCTTGCACCAGGGCGCTGGCGCCAAGCACCAGCACACCAAGACCTGCAATCACGGATTTAGGCATTTTCATCGGGTATTCCTCAGGGCACACATACAAAAAAGGGATCTCGAACGCGGTTCGAAATCCCTTGGTCTTGCTGTTTAGGCCGTGATTGCGCGCGTTGATTCCTCTGTATCAGGAACTTTACCTCTGGCTACATGGCGCTTACTTACGGGCGTTGCGCACACCTTCCGACAGTGCCGCGCACAGGCTCAATACGCCATCGATTGCTTGTTGATCGTTACTGGCATTGGCGATGTGATCGATCAGGGCCGAGCCCACCACCACACCATCGGCCAGGCGCGCGATGGCGGCCGCCTGTTCCGGTGTGCGGATACCAAAACCGATGCTGATCGGCAGGTCGGTATGCCGACGCAGGCGGGTCACGGCTTCCTCGACGTGTTCCAGGGTCGCAGCGCCGGCGCCGGTCACACCGGCCACGGATACGTAGTACACGAACCCGGAACTGCCGTTGAGCACGGTCGGCAGGCGCACGTCATCGGTGGTCGGCGTGGTCAGGCGGATAAAGTCGATACCTGCAGCCTGGGCCGGGTCGCACAGCTCGCTGTTATGTTCTGGCGGCATGTCGACCACGATCAGGCCGTCGACGCCGGCCTCTTTGGCGTCAGCGATGAACTTAGGCACACCGTATTTGTGGATCGGGTTGAAGTAGCCCATCAACACCAGCGGGGTATCGTTGTTGTCCTTGCGGAACTCACGCACCATCTGCAGGGTTTTCAGCAGGTTCTGCTTGGCTTCCAGCGCGCGGATGTTGGCCAGTTGGATGGCCGGGCCGTCGGCCATCGGGTCGGTGAAGGGCATGCCCAACTCGATCACATCGGCGCCCGCAGCGGGCAAGCCCTTGAGGATCGCCAGCGAGGTGTCATAACCCGGGTCACCGGCCGTGACGAAGGTCACCAGGGCGGCGTGGTTTTGTTCCTTGAGTTGCGCAAAGCGGGTTTGCAGGCGGCTCATTTAGTGTTTCTCCTGCTGAGACTGTTCCATGTGGTGCATCACGGTCTGCATGTCTTTGTCGCCACGGCCGGACAGGTTGACCACCATCAGGTGATCCTTCGGCAGGGTCGGTGCGCGCTTGAACACTTCGGCCAGGGCATGGGCGCTTTCCAGGGCAGGAATGATCCCTTCCAGGCGGCAGCATTTGTGGAAGGCATCCAGGGCTTCATCGTCAGTCACCGAGGTGTACTGGACACGGCCGATATCGTGCAACCAGGCGTGTTCCGGGCCGATGCCTGGGTAGTCGAGGCCGGCGGAAATCGAATGGGCGTCGATGATCTGGCCGTCGTCGTCCTGCAGCAGGAAGGTACGGTTGCCGTGCAGCACGCCCGGTACGCCGCCGTTGAGGCTGGCGGCGTGCTTGCCGGTCTCGATGCCGTGGCCGGCCGCTTCAACGCCGATGATCTCGACGCTGGTGTCGTCCAGGAACGGGTGGAACAGGCCCATGGCGTTGGAGCCGCCGCCGATGCATGCCACCAGGCTGTCCGGCAGGCGGCCTTCCTGGGCTTGCAGCTGGGTGCGGGTTTCCTTGCCGATCACGGCCTGGAAGTCGCGCACCATCGCCGGGTACGGGTGCGGGCCGGCCACGGTGCCGATCAGGTAGAAGGTGTCGTCGACGTTGGTCACCCAGTCGCGCAGGGCTTCGTTCATGGCGTCCTTGAGGGTGCCGGTGCCGGCGACCACCGGGATCACTTCAGCGCCCAAAAGCTTCATGCGGAACACGTTGGCCTGCTGGCGCTCGATGTCGGTGGTGCCCATGTAGATCACGCACTGCAGGCCGAAACGCGCGGCCACGGTGGCCGTGGCTACGCCGTGCATACCGGCGCCGGTCTCGGCGATGATGCGTTTCTTGCCCATGCGCCGCGCCAGCAGGATCTGGCCGATGCAGTTGTTGATCTTGTGCGCGCCGGTGTGGTTCAGCTCTTCGCGCTTGAGGTAGATCTTGGCGCCGCCGCAGAACTCGGTTAGGCGCTCGGCGAAATACAGCGGGCTGGGGCGGCCGACGTAGTCGCGCTGGAAGTAGGCCAATTCTTCGTTGAACGCCGGATCGATCTTGGCCGCTTCGTATTCGCGGGCCAGGTCGAGGATCAACGGCATCAGGGTTTCGGCGACGTAGCGGCCGCCGAACGCGCCAAACAGGCCGTTGGCGTCAGGGCCGTTGCGCAGATCGGTCTGGGACTGAGTCATGGGACGCTCCAGGTAGGAATTCTGTATGGGAAGCAATGACGGCCACTCTACCCCTCACATCCGGCGCTGAAAACCGATAAGATCGCTGCAACCTGTCAGGAAAACTCACAGATGAGCCGCGACCTCCCGCCCCTCAATGCCCTGCGCGCATTTGAAGCCACTGCCCGCCTCAACAGCGTCAGCCAGGCTGCCGAGCAATTACACGTGACCCACGGTGCGGTCAGCCGTCAGTTGAAAGTGCTGGAGGAGCATTTGGGTGTCAGCCTGTTCATCAAGGACGGGCGCGGCCTTAAACTCACAGATGCAGGTGTGCGGTTGCGAGATGCCAGCGCCGAGGCGTTCGAGCGCTTGCGGGACGTGTGCGCCGAACTCACCCAGGCCAGCGCCGACGCACCTTTCGTGCTCGGCTGCTCAGGCAGTCTGCTGGCGCGCTGGTTGATCCCGCGCCTGGGCCGCTTGAATGCCGACCTGCCGGACCTGCGCCTGCACCTGTCGGCAGGCGACGGCGACCTCGACCCTCGACGCCCCGGCCTCGACGCCCTGCTGGTCTTCGCCGAACCGCCGTGGCCGGCGGATATGCAGGTGTATGAGCTGGCGAGCGAGCGTATCGGCCCGGTGATGAGCCCGCGTTTTGCCGGCTATGAGCGCCTGCGCCAAGCGCCGCCGCACGCCTTGTGTGGCGAAGCTTTATTGCACACCACGTCCCGTCCGCAAGCCTGGCCCAGTTGGGCGCAACGGCACGGCATCGAGCCCGGCGCGTTGAAACACGGCCAGGGTTTTGAGCATTTGTATTATTTGCTGGAGGCGGCGGTTGCAGGGTTGGGTGTGGCGATTGCGCCAGAACCGCTGGTAGCAGAGGACCTGCGCGCAGGTCGCCTGGTGGCGCCGTGGGGTTTCAGTGAAACCCCGGCGCACCTGGCGTTGTGGCTACCCAAGCGCGCCGCAGACGGGCGCGCGGGTCAGTTGGCGCACTGGCTCAAGGCTGAGCTGGCGCGCCAGCCTGTGTAGCCGGTCAATCAGTCACCGCGTTTGCACAGCAGGTAAGCGGCCAGCAGGCCCAGTGCGCCAACGGCGACGCCGGCGGTGGTCCATGGGTGTTCTTGTGCGTAATCCCGGGTAGCAACACCGGTTTCGCGGATTTTGACTTTGCTTTCTTCGTAGGCATCGCTGATCAGGTGACGGGAGTGCTTGAGGGCATTCTCGGCATTGCTTTTCAGGGCCTTCAGGGTTTTGCGCGACTCATCCGACGCATCGTCCTTGAGGCTCTCAAGGGACTTGAGCAGGCTCGAAATCTCGGCTTCCATGCTTTCCAGCGACGCTTTGCGTAAAGAAGTGTTGGCCATGTGGATTCTCCTGAAGTGATTGAGTGGCGTGTGTAGATACCGACTCCAGCGGTTTCAGAAAGTGCAGTAAATCTGAACTTTCGGGTAGGAACGGTCGCCAGAAGCAGTATGAACAATGACTGCTAGGCTTTATTGACGACCCTCAGGAGAAACACCATGTCTGATCATCACACCTACAAGAAAGTCGAATTGGTAGGTTCATCCACCACCAGCATCGAAGACGCAATCAACAATGCCCTGGCCGAAGCCAACAAGAGCATCAAGCACCTGGAGTGGTTTGAGGTGACGGAGACCCGTGGTCATATCAAGGATGGCAAGGTTGCCCACTACCAGGTCACGCTCAAGGTGGGGTTCCGAATTGCAAGTAGTTGATCGCGTCGGTTGAACTTGCCGGCTGGCCGATTGCCATAACCTGCGCTACAAACAATGGGTGCCGATGCCTGCAGCGTCGGCACGCTCGTTTCAATCAGCGCAAGGAAAGTGACGGATGAAGAAGTTCCTGTTAGCGGTAGGTTTGTTGAGCATTGCGGGCACGGCCCTGGCGGCGGGCAAGCCTTGTGAAGAGCTGAAAAGTGAAATTGCAGCGAAAATCGACGCCAAGGGCGCTTCGGGTTATTCGCTGGAAGTCGTGGATAAAGGCGCCTCGACCGACGCTAAAGTGGTTGGCACCTGTGAAGGTGGTACCAAGGAAATCGTCTACAAGCGCGGTTAATTCCGTATGGCAGGCTTGAAGCCGACGCACCTGTGGCTAGGGAGCAAGCTCCCTAGCCACAGGTGCGTCGGTTTTTTTTTCGCCTGGGGGGTTAGCCCTTCATCAACTGCGCCAGCAGCTCGTAGGAATGAATCCGATCGGCGTGCTCGTACAGGTCGCAGGTGAAGATCAATTCATCGGCGCCGGTCTGTTCGATCAGCACTTCCAGCTTGGCGCGGATCTTAGCCGGGCTGCCCACCATTGCCAGTCCGAGGAAACTGCCGACGGCGTCTTTTTCATGGGGCAGCCACAGGCCGTCCATGGTTTTCACGGGTGGGCGCTGGACCAGGCTTTGCCCGCGCATCAAGGCAAGGATGCGCTGGTACACCGAGGTGGCCAGGTAGTCGGCCTGTTCATCGGTGTCGGCGGCAACCAAGGGAATGCCGAGCATCACGTAAGGCTTGTCCAGCACGGCCGAGGGCTTGAAGTGGTTGCGGTACACGCGAATCGCCTCGTGCATCAAACGCGGTGCGAAATGGGAGGCGAAGGCGTAGGGCAAACCGCGTTCGCCCGCCAGTTGCGCGCTGAACAGGCTGGAACCCAGCAGCCATACCGGTACGTTGGTGCCGGTGCCGGGCACCGCAATCACCCGTTGGTCCGGTGTGCGTGGGCCGAGGTAGGCCATCAGTTCGGCCACGTCTTCCGGGAAGTCATCCGCACTGCCGGAGCGTTCACGGCGCAGGGCGCGGGCGGTCATCTGGTCGGAGCCGGGCGCGCGGCCCAGGCCCAGGTCGATACGCCCTGGGTAGAGGCTTTCCAGGGTGCCGAACTGCTCTGCGATCACCAGCGGTGCATGGTTGGGCAGCATCACGCCGCCGGAGCCGACGCGAATCGTCGAGGTACCGCCGGCCAGGTAGCCCAGCAATACCGAGGTGGCCGAGCTGGCGATGCCATCCATATTGTGGTGTTCCGCCACCCAGAAACGGTTGTAGCCGAACTTTTCCACATGCTGGGCCAAATCCAGGGAATTGCGCAGCGACTGCGCCGGGCTGCCGTTGGCACGCACCGGCACCAGGTCGAGGGTCGAAAACTTTACGTCGGACAGCGATTTCATAAGCCTGCTTCTCCAATGGGGGCGCAGGCTTCCTAGACGAACCAAAACCTGCCGCTTCATGTGCATGCTCTATGCAATGAGGGCATATACCCGAGATTCAATAGCGGCAATGAAATTTCCTACTTAATCGCTAGGTTTCTCTTACAACTGAACTTTGCCGGCGCGTCTATCCTCAGAACCTTACCGACGCAAAACCACCGTTCGAGGAGAAAGCTATGAGTATCGTTAAAAAGGCATCCGCGCATTGGGAAGGTGATCTGAAGACTGGCCTGGGCTCCATTTCCACCGAAACCGGCGTGCTGCGCGAAGCGCCCTACGGCTTCAAGGCCCGTTTCGAAGGCGGCAAGGGTACCAATCCTGAAGAACTGATTGGCGCGGCCCACGCCGGCTGTTTCTCCATGGCCTTTTCCATGATTCTCGGCGACGCCGGGCTCAAGGCTGACAGCATCGACACCCAGGCCGAAGTGACCTTGGACCAGGTCGATGGCGGCTTCGCAATCACCGCCGTGCACTTGGTGCTCAAGGCCAAGATCCCGGGTGCCAGCCAGGCGCAGTTCGATGAATTGAGCAAGAAGGCTAAGGAAGGGTGCCCGGTGTCCAAGGTGCTGAATGCGAAGATCAGCCTGGATGCCACGCTGGTCAGCTGACACCGCAGGTCCACTGTGGGAGGGGGCCAGCCCCCTCCCACATTTTGTTCTGCGTTAAATCAGAACTCGTGTTTCCCGAATGTGGTCCTATAGCCTATGCAGCCTTAGGCGCACACCCGTGCGCATGCATTCAGGGAGCTTCACACATGAAACGTTTTGCTTTGGCGATCATTTGCGGTGTGTTGGCCACATCGGCTGTGGCCGCACCAAAAGACTGCGAAGAGCTCAGGAAAGAGATTGAGGTCAAGATCCAGGCGAACGCGGTTCCGTCCTACACCTTGGAAATTGTCAGCAAGGAAGAGGCTGACAAGCACGACGTCGCCATGGTCGTCGGCAGCTGTGAGAACGGTACCAAAGCCATCATCTATCAGAAGAACAACGACTGATCAGAGACAGTTGACGCTGCGTTCTTCCGCCAGCAATTGGCGAGCGGCGTTATACAACCGGATATTCGGCGTGAAGGCCAATGAGCGCCCTTCCAGGCGATAGCGTTGGCCAGCCTCGAAATGGTCGTACTGCAGCGTGATGAAACAGGTGCGGTCGGCCGTTTGCCCAAAGCCATTGAGGCTGCCGCCGGTCGGCACCTCGAAATCAAAGCGCACCATCAACTCGTGACTGCCCGGTGAAACCTGGAAGTAGCGTCCGTCCGGCAGGTTCTTACCATCCAGGCGCTGCGCCATCACCAGCTTGGCTCCCGGCGTTGGCGTAGCGAAATCGACCCAGGCCTGATGCGGGTCGACCGGCGGCAGGGGGGTCGAAGCGCAGGCGCTGAGCAACAGGGCGACGATGGGAAGCAGGAGCTGGCGCATGGCAGGTACTCAACGCAAGGAGAGGTTTGAGTATAAACACGCCACGCCGTGGAAAAATCCCCTTCAGGCGCGATAGTCTGGCGAACACATCACCCAGGAGCGGTCGGGGCATGGTCAGGCGTTTTCTTCCAGGGTTGATAGTCGTGCTGCTCAGTGGCTGTTCCAGCGTCAGTTACTACAGCCAATTGGCGGGCGGCCAGTGGCAGCTGTTGCGAGCCCGGGAACCGGTTGCCGAGGTCATCGCCGATCCGTCGCGGCCACAGGGGCTGCGTGATCATCTGGCTCAAGCACAGAAAGCCCGAACCTTCGCCAGCGAACACCTGCATCTGCCTGACAACCAAAGTTACCGGCTGTATGCCGATATTGGCCGACCTTATGTGGTCTGGAATGTCTTCGCCACGCAGGAATTTTCCCTGGCGCCTCAAACCCATTGCTTCCCCATTGCCGGTTGCGTGGCCTATCGCGGCTATTACCGCCAGGGCGCGGCACGGGGTGAGGCGGCATTGTTGCGCCAGCAAGGCATGGACGTATCGATGGGTGGCGTCGAAGCCTATTCCACCCTGGGTTGGTTCAACGACCCGATCATGAATTCGATGATGAACTGGGGCGACGAACGCCTGGCCACGCTGATCTTCCATGAGCTGGCGCACCAGCGGTTCTACGTGCAGGACGACACCGAATTCAACGAGTCGTTTGCCAGCTTCGTCGAGCAGGAAGGCACCCGCCAGTGGCGCGCGGCCCAGGGCCTGGCGCCGCTTGGCAGCTCGACGCGGCAGCAGCGGGACCAATTTACCCAGTTGATCCTCGATACCCGTAAGCGCCTGGAAAAACTCTACGTGCAACCGCTGTCCGTCGAGGCGATGCGCCAGGCCAAGGCGGCCGAATTCGAGGCGTTGCGCCGTGAGTACCGGCAGATGCGCGATAGCCAATGGGGCGGGGACAAGCGTTATGACGCCTGGATGAACCTGCCGATGAACAATGCGCGGTTGTTGCCGTTCGGGCTGTATGACCGGTGGGTGCCGGCGTTTGCGGCGTTGTTCAGGCAGGAAGGCGGGGATTGGCTGAAGTTTTACGCCGCAGTAGAGAAGATGGGCGAGTTGCCGGTGGGGCAGCGCAAGGCTGCGTTGAGGCGGTTGGAAGGTACTGATCGGTAGAGCCTCATCGGGGGCAAGCCGCTCCCAATGTGGGAGGAGGCTTGCCCCCGATGGCGGCCTCAGGGCCGTTGCAAAAACGCCTGATGCATCTGCGCCAACGTCTCGAAATGCCAGGTCGGCGCTTCGGCGTTCAACTCTTCGAAACTACCAAACCCATAACCGACGGCCGCCGAATCCACGCCATTGCTGCGCGCCCCGATCAGGTCGTGCTTACGATCACCGATCATCAAGGTGGTCGCCGGGTCCAGGCCTTCTTCGCTGATCAAATGCGCAATCAACTCGACCTTGTTGGTGCGTGTCCCGTCCAGTTCGCTGCCGTAAATCACCTTGAAGTGCCTGGCAAAATCGAAATGCCGCGCGATCTCGCGGGCAAACACCCAGGGCTTGGACGTGGCGACGTACAACTGGCGGCCCTGCTTGCCCAGGTCTTCGAGCAGCGGCATCACGCCGTCGAATACGCGGTTTTCATACAGCCCGGTGACCTTGAAGCGCTCGCGGTAGAAATTCACCGCCTCCCAGGCCTTGGCCTCATCGAAGTCGTAGAACTGCATGAAGGCTTGCAGCAACGGCGGACCGATGAAGTGTTCGAGTTTGCTCAGGTCGGGTTCGTCAATGCCCAGTTTGCCTAGGGCGTACTGGATCGAACGGGTGATGCCCTCGCGTGGGTCGGTGAGGGTGCCATCCAGGTCGAACAGCACGGTTTGGTAAGGGAGGGTCATTGGTCGAATCCTTCAGCCAGGTGCAGGTCTTTGAGCTTCACGTAGTTGGCGGCGCTGTAGGTGAAAAAGGCGCGTTCCTTGTCAGTCAGCGGGCGGATTTGTTTAACCGGGCTGCCCACATACAAAAAACCGCTGTCGAGTTTCTTGCCCGGTGGCACCAGGCTGCCGGCGCCGATGATGACGTCGTCTTCCACCACGGCGCCGTCCATCACGATGCTGCCCATGCCGATCAAAATCCGATTGCCCACCGTGCAGCCATGCAGCATGACCTTGTGGGCGATGGTCACGTCATCGCCGATCAGCAGCGGGAAACCGTCAGGATTGAACGGTCCGGCATGGGTAATGTGCAGCACGCAGCCGTCCTGCACGCTGGTGCGCGCGCCGATACGGATGCGGTGCATGTCGCCGCGAATCACGGTCAGCGGCCAGACCGAGCTGTCGGTGCCGATTTCGACATCGCCGATCACCACCGCCGAAATATCGACAAAAGCCCCGGCGCCCAGGGTTGGCGTGTGGTTCTGATAGGTGCGAAGGGTCACGATAGCCTCTCTCTTATGTGCTGATAGCTGCGGTGGGCGTTGATTGTAATTAAGATGGCCCCATCTTTGTTCTTACATGTTTCTTCAGCCAAGGTGCCAACCGTGAGCGCGAACAACCCTCTTCTGCAGTCCTACGACCTGCCGCCGTTCTCGGCGATCCGTGCCGAGCACGTGCAACCGGCCATCGAACAGATCCTCGCCGATAACCGTGTTGCCATCGAAGGCATCCTGCAAAGCCAGGGTAAAAATCCGACATGGGCCGGCCTGGTGCTGGCCATGGACGAATTGAATGATCGCCTGGGCGCTGCCTGGAGCCCGGTCAGCCACCTCAACGCCGTGTGCAACAGCGCCGAGCTGCGCGAAGCCTACGAGGCGTGCCTGCCGGCGTTGAGCGCCTACTCCACCGAGATGGGCCAGAACCGCGCGCTGTTCCAGGCCTTCGAAGCCCTGGCCAACAGCCCGGAAGCCGCCGGTTTCGACGTGGCGCAAAAAACCATCCTCGAACACTCCCTGCGCGACTTCCGCCTCTCGGGTATCGACTTGCCGCCTGAGCAGCAAAAACGTTACGCCGAAGTGCAGAGCAAGCTTTCCGAGCTGGGCAGCAAATTCTCCAACCAGCTGCTGGACGCCACCCAGGCGTGGACCAAGCACGTCACCGAGGAAGCCACCCTCGCCGGCCTGACCGATTCGGCCAAGGCGCAGATGGCCGCTGCCGCGCAGGCCAAAGGCCTCGACGGTTGGCTGATCACCCTTGAGTTTCCAAGCTACTACGCGGTCATGACCTACGCCCAGGACCGCGCCCTGCGTGAAGAAATCTACGCGGCCTACTGCACCCGTGCGTCAGACCAGGGCCCGAATGCCGGTCAGAACGATAACGGCCCGGTGATGGAACAGATCCTCGACCTGCGTCAGGAACTGGCCAAGCTCTTGGGTTACGCCTCGTTCTCCGAGCTGAGCCTGGCCACCAAGATGGCCGAGTCCAGCGACCAGGTGTTGAGCTTCCTGCGCGACCTGGCCAAGCGCAGCAAGCCGTTCGCTGCCCAGGACCTGCAACAGCTCAAGGCCTACGCCGCCGAACAAGGCTGCGCCGACCTGCAAAGCTGGGACAGCGGTTTCTACGGCGAAAAGCTGCGTGAGCAGCGCTACAGTGTGTCCCAGGAAGCCCTGCGCGCCTACTTCCCGATCGACAAGGTGCTGGGCGGCCTGTTCGCCATCGTGCAGCGTTTGTACGGCATCGAGATTGCCGAGCAAAAAGGCTTCGACACCTGGCACCCGGATGTTCGCCTGTTTGAAATCAAGGAAAACGGCCAGCACGTCGGGCGCTTCTTCTTCGACCTCTACGCCCGCGCCAACAAGCGTGGCGGTGCCTGGATGGACGGCGCGCGCGACCGTCGTCGTACCATCGACGGTGCGCTGCAAAGCCCGGTGGCGAACCTGGTGTGCAACTTCACTCCGGCCGACAGCGGCAAGCCTGCCCTGCTGACCCACGATGAAGTGACCACCCTGTTCCACGAATTCGGCCATGGCCTGCATCACCTGCTGACCCGCGTCGAGCATGCCGGCGTGTCCGGTATCAATGGCGTGGCGTGGGATGCGGTGGAGTTGCCAAGCCAGTTCATGGAGAACTGGTGCTGGGAGCCGGAAGGCCTGGCGCTGATCTCCGGCCATTATGAAAGCGGCGAGCCTCTGCCCCAGGACCTGCTGGAAAAAATGCTCGCGGCGAAGAACTTTCAGTCCGGCCTGATGATGGTGCGCCAGTTGGAGTTCTCGCTGTTCGACTTCGAGTTGCATGCCACCCATGGTGATGGCCGCAGCGTGGCGCAGGTGCTCGAAGGCGTGCGCGATGAGGTGTCGGTGATGCGTCCGCCGGCCTACAATCGTTTTCCCAACAGCTTTGCGCACATCTTCGCTGGCGGTTATGCCGCGGGCTACTACAGCTACAAATGGGCCGAAGTGCTGTCGGCGGACGCCTTCTCCAAATTCGAAGAAGATGGTGTGCTCAATGCCGAGACCGGCCGTGCCTTCCGCGAGGCGATCCTGGCGCGCGGCGGTTCCCAGGCGCCGATGGTGCTGTTCGTCGACTTCCGCGGACGTGCCCCGTCGATTGACGCACTCTTGCGCCACAGCGGCCTGAGTGAGGACGCAGCAGCATGAGTGAAGGGCCTGTGATTACCAAAAAGCAATTTATCGCCGGGGCGGTCTGCCCCGCGTGCAGCGAGCCGGACAAGTTGAAGATGTGGACCGAGGACAGCGTGCCGCATCGTGAGTGCGTGGCCTGCGGGTATACCGATACGCTGAATGATCAAGGCCTGTCGGTGCCCAAGGAGTTGGGCACGCGGGTCAATACATCGGCGTTGAAAGCGCCGGATCCGAAGGTGCAGGCGGTGCAGTTTTTCCCTAACCCGAAGCTGAAGAAAGACTGATTCGTCTACCCCCTGGGAGTGCGTCTCAGGGGGTAACCAGCAGTGCGGTTTTTTCCTCGGCGGGCTCCTGATTCTTGCTCGCCGGGTTCAGCCAGCTGTTCATCGAGCACAGGGCAAAGGCGCTGGTGCTGCAATCGCCATTCGCCAAGGCTGTGCGTAACTTGTCGATATCGGCCCTCATCATGTAGCGAACGCCGTCCTTGAAGCCGTTACTGGTGCCGAAACCGCCCAGGGTCATCTCGTTCAACGCATCCTCCTTGCTCCATCCCTGGATCACCACGCGATACATCGCCGCCATCAGGCCGGTGCGGTCAGAGCCGTGCTTGCAATGCATCAGCACCGGGCCGTCAGCTTCCGCTTCCTTGATCGCCCTGAGTGCCGCCAGCACGTCAGAGTCATCCACATGGTTGGTGCGATAACTCAACTGAACCTGACGGATGCCTGGCGCCTTCAGCCAGTTGCTATCGGACTCGGGCAGGAAGTTGATCACGGTGCCGATCTTGAGCTGTTCCAGCAACGGCGCTGCCTTGCTATCCGGCAATGCGCTGCGATAGAGCGTGGGCGTCATTTGATGCAGGTTGTAGCGGTCGCCCACTGGCTGCGCCCATTCTGGAGAACGAAGGGACGTAGCGTCATCGGCCCGCGCAAAAGCTGTGGTGAACAGTGCCATGAACGCCAGGCCCAGGGCCGGCAACCAATGATGCTTGTACATGGGCGACGTCACCCTATAGGGAGTGGTTGATGGCGCCCAGAGTCGGTCACGGCGGGTCAAGGAGGTGTGAGGTGTGCGTCAAAGAATCGTGAATCCTCAATCTTTAGTCGCTGAAGCGATTCTCTCGATGCTTAGGCTGCTATCATTTGTAACTATTGTTTGCGCGCTGCGCTCTATCTCCCTGGATCGCCTGGATCCAGTTCGCCGCCCGACAACGCCAAGCCACTCCCTAGAAGCGGCTGATAACCCGTGACCACATGATGAGGTGCCACCATGTCTGATCAAGATCAAGACAACCCCCGGCGTGACTTTCTACGCAAATCCTTGACCTTGATCCCGGTGGTCACGGTTGCCAGCACCGGCCTTGGCGGTTCGATGCTGATGGCGACGCCTGCGCCGGTCGAGGCTGCGCCAGCCAAGCCTGCGGCCAGCGAAAAAGCCTACGAGCCAAGCTATTTCACTGCCGAGGAATGGGCGTTTATCAACGCTGCCGTCGAGCGTTTGATCCCGGCCGATGCCCAAGGCCCCGGCGCCCTGGAAGCTGGCGCGCCGGAGTACATCGACCGGCAGATGAACACGCCTTACGCCAGCGGTGCCCTGTGGTTCATGCAAGGCCCGTTTAATGCCGATGCGCCGCCGGAGATGGGCTGGCAGAGCAAATTGGTGCCCAAGGACATCTATCGCCTGGGTATTGCCGCGACGGATGCCTGGTCGAAGGCGTTCAACGGCAAAGTTTTTGCTGCGCAAGACAGCGCTACCCGAGACGATATGTTGCGGCGCCTGGAGGCGGGCGGCAGTGAGGTTACGGCACATTTTGACGCGGTGCCGCCGAAGATGTTCTTCAACCTGCTGCTGCAAAACACCAAGGAAGGCTTCTTCTGCGACCCGATCCATGGTGGCAACAAAGGCATGGTCGGCTGGACCATGATCGGCTTCCCCGGCGCCCGCGCCGATTTCATGGACTGGGTGGAACGCAACGAGCAGTACCCCTTCCCGGCAGTATCCATTCGCGGCGAGAGGGCATAAACGTGGCGACCATCATGAAGAAAGTGGATGCGGTGATTGTCGGCTTCGGCTGGACCGGCGCGATCATGGCCAAGGAGCTGACGGAAGCCGGACTGAACGTGCTGGCGCTGGAGCGCGGCCCGATGCAGGACACTTACCCGGACGGCAACTATCCCCAGGTCATCGACGAACTGACCTACAGCGTGCGTAAAAAACTCTTCCAGGACATCTCCAAGGAGACAGTGACAATTCGCCATAGCGTGAATGACGTTGCCTTGCCTAACCGTCAGCTCGGCGCGTTTTTGCCGGGTAACGGCGTGGGCGGTGCGGGCTTGCACTGGTCGGGCGTGCATTTCCGTGTCGATCCGATTGAACTGCGCATGCGCAGCCATTACGAAGAGCGCTACGGCAAGCATTTCATTCCCAAGGACATGACCATCCAGGACTTCGGCGTGAGCTACGAAGAGCTGGAGCCGTTTTTCGACTATGCAGAAAAAGTCTTCGGTACCTCAGGCCAGGCCTGGACCGTGAAAGGCCAGGTGGTGGGCGAAGGGCGTGGCGGCAACCCCTATGCGCCGGACCGTTCCAACCCGTTTCCGTTGGAAGCGCAAAAGAACACAGTCTCCGCACAGCTGTTTCAGAAAGCCGCCGCCAGCGTCGGGTACAAGCCCTACAACCTGCCGTCAGCCAATACCTCGGGGCCTTACACCAACCCCTACGGCGCGCAGATGGGCCCGTGCAACTTCTGCGGTTTTTGCAGCGGCTACGTGTGCTACATGTACTCCAAGGCCTCGCCGAACGTGAACATCCTGCCGGCGCTGCGCCAGGTGCCGAATTTCGAGCTGCGGCCCAACTCCCACGTGCTCAAGGTCAATCTGGACAGCACCAAGAGCAAGGCCACCGGCGTGACCTACATCGACGCCCAGGGCCGAGAGTGCGAACAACCGGCAGACCTGGTGATCCTCGGCGCGTTCCAGTTCCACAACGTGCGGTTGATGCTGCTGTCGGGCATCGGCAAGCCTTACGACCCGATGACCAATGAGGGTGTGGTGGGCAGGAACTTTGCCTACCAGAACATGGCCACCATCAAGGCGTTCTTCGACAAGGACACCCATACCAACAACTTTATCGGTGCCGGCGGCAATGGCGTGGCCATCGATGATTTCAACGCCGACAACTTCGATCACGGGCCCCATGGCTTTGTGGGCGGTTCGCCGATGTGGGTCAACCAGGCCGGCAGCCGGCCGATTGCCGGTACGTCCAACCCGCCCGGCACACCGGCCTGGGGCAGTGCCTGGAAGCGCGCCACCGCCGATTACTACACCCACCAGGTGTCGATGGATGCTCACGGTGCCCATCAATCCTACCGGGGTAACTACCTGGATCTGGATCCGGTCTACCGCGATGCCTACGGCCTGCCGCTGCTGCGCATGACGTTCGACTGGCAGGAAAACGACATCAAGATGAACCGCTTCATGGTCGAGAAAATGGGCAAGGTCGCCGAAGCGATGAACCCCAAGGCGATTGCGGTGCTGGGCAAAAAAGTCGGTGAGCACTTCAACACCGCGTCGTACCAGACCACCCACCTCAACGGTGGCGCGATCATGGGGACCGACCCGAAGACCAGTGCGCTGAACCGCTACTTGCAGTGCTGGGATGTACACAACGTGTTTGTCCCCGGCGCATCTGCTTTCCCACAGGGCTTGGGCTACAACCCTACAGGCCTGGTGGCGGCATTGACCTACTGGTCGGCCCGGGCGATCCGCGAGCAGTACCTGAAAAACCCCGGCCCGCTGGTTCAGGCATAAGGAGCGATGACCATGAAAGCAATTGTTATCGCGACGTTTGCCCTGCTCAGCAGCTGCTCGATCAGTGCCGCCGAAACCGACCTGATCAAGCAGGGCGAATACCTGGCCCGCGCCGGCGACTGCGTGGCCTGCCACACCGCCAAGGGCGGCAAACCGTTCGCCGGTGGCCTGCCGATGGAAACCCCCATCGGTGTGATCTATTCCACCAACATCACCCCGGACAAGTCCGGCCTGGGCGACTACAGCTTCGAGGACTTCGACAAGGCCGTGCGTCACGGTGTCGCCAAGAGTGGTAGTACGCTTTACCCGGCGATGCCCTACCCGTCCTATGCGCGTGTCAGCGAAAGCGATATGCAGGCGTTGTATGCGTACTTCATGAAGGGCGTGGAACCGGTCGCCCAGGTGAACAAGGACAGCGACATTCCGTGGCCGTTGAGCATGCGTTGGCCGCTGGCGGCGTGGCGCTGGATGTTTGCACCTGAGGTGGTGGATAAGCCTGTCGTGGCCGACGCAGACCCGGTGATCAGCCGTGGCGCCTACCTGGTGGAAGGCCTTGGCCACTGTGGCGCGTGCCATACACCACGCGCCCTGACCATGCAGGAAAAAGCCCTGAGCGCGACTGACGGCAAGGCCTTCCTGTCCGGCAGCGCGCCACTGGAAGGCTGGATCGCCAAGAGCCTGCGCGGTGACCACAAGGACGGCCTCGGCAGTTGGAGCGAGGCGCAGCTGGTGCAATTCCTCAAGACCGGTCGCAGTGATCGCAGTGCGGTGTTTGGCGGTATGAGCGACGTGGTCGTGCATAGCATGCAGTACATGTCCCAGGACGACCTGACCGCTATCGCCCGTTACCTCAAGAGCCTGCCGGCGGTGGACCCGCAGGACCAGCCGCACCAGTATGACAAGCAGGTGGCCGAGGCGCTGTGGAAGGGCGATGACAGTAAGCCCGGCGCCTCGGTGTACATCGACAACTGCGCGGCCTGCCACCGTACCGACGGCCATGGTTACACGCGGGTGTTCCCGGCGTTGGCGGGCAACCCGGTGGTGCAGACTGCGGACGCCACGTCGTTGATCAACATCGTGTTGAACGGCGGCACATTGCCGGCCACTCACACGGCACCGTCGACCTTTACCATGCCGGCGTTCGCCTGGCGCCTGTCGGACCAGGAAGTGGCGGATGTGGTCAGCTTCATCCGTGGCAGTTGGGGTAACCAGGGGGCCGCGGTGAAAGCCAGTGACGTGGCCGACCTGCGCAAGAACGACATGCGCACCACCTCGGGCGATGACCTGGGGCAGGTCACCCAAAAGCACTGACCGCCAGACGGCACTGGTCAGGAACCTCGCGCCTCGGTACTGTATATAAAAACAGTATCGAGGCGCTTTCATGTCTACTCCGCTGCCGCCCCGTGGTCGGGGCACGGCCACCAACCTGCACAACCGCTTTGCGCCCACCGTCAGCGTGGCCGAGGACGACGGCTGGTACCAGGAAGTGCCGCCGACCCAGGGCACCGAAGTGCGCATCGAAACGGCCAAGACCATCATCACCCGCAACAACTCGCCGGACCTGCCGTTCGACCGCTCCATCAATCCTTACCGTGGCTGCGAACATGGCTGCATTTACTGCTATGCACGGCCCAGCCATGCCTATTGGGACATGTCGCCGGGGCTGGATTTCGAAACCAGGCTGATCGCCAAGAGCAACGCGGCCGACGTGCTGGAGCAGCAGTTGTCGAAGCCGGGCTATGTGTGTGCGCCGATCAACCTGGGTTCCAACACCGACCCGTACCAGCCTATCGAGCGCGAGTACAGGATCACTCGGCAAACCCTCGAGGTGCTGCTGCGTTATCGGCACCCGGTCACCATCATTACCAAGGGCTCGTTGATCCTGCGCGACCTGGACCTGCTGGCGGAGCTGGCCAGGCAACGCCTTGTGGCGGTGATGATCAGCCTCACCAGCCTGGATGATGAGCTCAAGCGCATCCTGGAGCCGCGCACCGCCGCGCCCAAGGCGCGGTTGCGGGCCATACGGGTGATGCGCGGGGCGGGCATCCCGGTGGGCGTGCTGTGCTCGCCGATGATCCCGATGATCAACGACAGCGAGTTGGAAAGCCTGCTCACCGAAGCCCATGCCGCCGGTGCGCAGAGTGCGGCGTACATGATGTTGCGCCTGCCGCTGGAGGTGGCGCCGCTGTTCGAGGAGTGGCTGGCGGCGCATTACCCGCAGCGTGCGGCCCATGTCATGAGCCTGGTGCGCCAGGTGCGCGGTGGTGAGGTCTACGACAGTCGGTTCGGCGTCCGCATGCGGGGCGAGGGGCCGTTCGCCGACCTGCTGGCCCAGCGCTTCAGCAAGGCGATCAAACGCCTGGGGCTCGATCGCAGAGAAGGCTTCAATCTGGATTGCACGGCGTTCTGTCCACCGGGCAGACAGATGGCATTGTTGTAGACTGAAAAGGCAGAATGCACCGTTCCTGTAGGAATAGTCGCGTTTTGATATCACTGAAACCCGCGATCTAGAGCGGTTCATTCAGTTTGAGTTAAGTTTCGGTGGTTACCTTGTTCAGCGAGTGACTGATGAGTCGGCAGCCTGGTTTGTGGCTTTTACAACTATTTCACTGGCCTGGCGTCGAACTGACCTGAAAACTCCCCTGCATTAATCAAGAGGATGAATCATGAGTGACAAGGATAAACAGCCGTTGGCTGCGTCGGCTTCAGCCCCTCAGGTGGCAGAGTCTGCCGATGCAGCGCTAAAACATATCGTTGACGGCTTTTTGCATTTCCATCACGACGTCTTCCCTCAGCAGGAAGAACTCTTCAAGAAACTCGCCACGGCCCAGAGCCCACGGGCGATGTTCATTACCTGCGCTGACTCGCGCATCGTGCCTGAGCTGATTACCCAAAGCTCTCCCGGCGACCTGTTCGTGACCCGCAACGTCGGCAACGTCGTGCCGCCTTATGGGCAGATGAACGGCGGTGTCTCCACTGCCATCGAGTACGCGGTACTGGCCCTGGGTGTGCAGCACATCATCGTGTGCGGGCACTCCGATTGTGGCGCCATGCGCGCGGTCCTCAACCCCGCCAGCCTGGAGAAGATGCCAACGGTAAGGGCCTGGCTGCGGCACGCCGAAGTCGCCAAGTCCATGGTCGAGGACAACTGCGACTGTGCCAACGAAGGCGAGAGCATGAAAGTGCTCACCGAAGAAAACGTCATCGCCCAACTGCAGCATTTGCGTACCCATCCTTCGGTGGCGTCGCGCATGGCCAACGGTCAGCTGTTTATTCACGGCTGGATCTACAACATCGAGACCAGTGAAATTCGAGCCTACGATGCTGATCAGTCGGCGTTCCGACCGTTGAGCGGCGAAGGGCCGATTCCTTCCGCGACGCCTAAAGCGCGCTTCTAAACACTTCCCTGCCGGGTAAAGCGGTGGCTGCCATGGATGCAGCCAGGCTTTGCCGCGCCCGGCGAATACCTCGGGAGAGCCATCATGCGTGCTGCTCAATTGAAAGCTGTATTGCCACGGGAGCTGCTCGCCTCCGTGGTTGTGTTTCTGGTCGCCCTGCCCCTGTGCATGGGGATCGCCATCGCGTCCGGCATGCCGCCGGCCAAGGGCCTGATCACCGGGATTATCGGTGGCCTGGTGGTGGGCTGGCTGGCGGGTTCGCCGCTGCAGGTCAGCGGCCCGGCAGCGGGGCTGGCGGTCTTGGTGTTCGAGCTGGTGCGCCAGCACGGGATGCTGATGCTCGGGCCGATCCTGCTGCTGGCCGGCTTCCTGCAACTGGTGGCCGGGCGCCTGCGCCTGGGTTGCTGGTTCCGCGTCACGGCGCCGGCGGTGGTGTACGGGATGCTGGCGGGGATCGGCGTATTGATTGTGCTATCGCAGATCCATGTGATGCTCGACGGTGCGCCCAAGCCCTCAGGGCTGGATAACCTGGCGGGCTTCCCCGCCGCGCTGGCGGAGGCGATTCCTACCTTGGGTGGCGGCCTGGGTTGGCAGGCCGGATTGCTCGGGTTGTCGACGATGCTGGTGATGTACCTGTGGGATAAATTCCGTCCGCAAACCCTGCGTTTCGTGCCGGGAGCCCTGTTGGGCGTGGGCCTGGCAACGGTGGCCAGCCTGGTGCTGGCGTTGCAGGTCAAGCGTGTGGAAGTCCCGGAGAATCTCGCCGACGCCATCGATTGGCTGCGTCCCAGCGACCTGTTGAGCCTGGCTGACCCTCAGTTGTTGATCGCTGCGTTTGCGGTGGCGTTTATCGCCAGTGCCGAAACCCTGCTCTCTGCGGCAGCGGTCGACCGCATGCACAGCGGCCAGCGTTCCGATTTCGATAAGGAATTGTCCGCCCAAGGCGTGGGCAACATGCTGTGCGGCCTGGTGGGTGCCCTGCCGATGACCGGTGTGATCGTGCGCAGCTCGGCCAACGTGCAGGCCGGTGCCACCACGCGGTTGTCAGCGATGTTCCATGGCGTATGGCTGTTGGGGTTCGTACTGTTGCTGTCGAGCGTGCTGCAAAGCATTCCTGTGGCAAGCCTGGCGGGTGTGTTGGTGTACACCGGGATCAAGCTGGTGGACATCAAGGCCTTCAAGGCCCTCGGTCGTTATGGGCGTATGCCGATGTTTACCTACGCGGCCACGGCGTTAGCGATCATTTTCACCGACCTGCTGACCGGTGTGCTGGTGGGCTTCGGGCTCACACTGGTCAAGCTGGCGCTCAAGGCCTCGCGCCTGAAAGTCAGTCTGATCGACCTGCCCCTGGAGGGGGAAATGGAGCTGCGTTTGACCGGTGCGGCGACTTTCCTGAAAGTGCCGGCGTTGACCCAGGTGCTGGCGACGGTGCCTCCGGGCACGACTGTGCACGTACCGCTGAGTAACCTGAGTTATATCGACCATTCCTGCCTGGAGTTGCTGGAGGAGTGGGGCCGGGCGAATGCGGCCAAGGGCTCGAAGCTGGTGATCGAAGCGCGTGGGTTGAAGCGCAGGCTCGAAGGCCGGGTCAGGATGACGACAGGGATCGGCTCGGCGCCCTCAATCGGCTGAGGGAGTGGGATCAACATGTGGGAGGGGGCCTGCCCCTCCCACATTCGTTCTCTGTGTAATTCAGGATTTAAGCTGGCTGGTCCAGCGCCAATTCAACCCCCAGCTGGCGGGACAGGCACGGCCAGCGCTTCCACGCGGCTTCCGTTGCCGGGCTTTTCAGCTGTTCGCGATATGCTTCGACAGACTCCAGTGCAAAGCTGTCTTCGTTGAGCATTTCATCCACCGCATGATGAACGGCTTCATCCAGCTGGTTGGCGAATGCTTCGCCGATCAACTGATGGGCAATCACGTTGGCCACGGTGGTATCTGCCGGAATCAGTGGCTGGCCAAAGTGTTTGATGTACAAATCGTTGACCTCTTCCACCAGGCGATGGGCCAGGTAAGCCTCGTCCAGCAGACCGTCGAGCCCTTCATGGCCGGCCAGGATGGCGGGGGGCTGCAGGAAGAAATGCTCGGCGATTTTCAGCACTGGCTTGATCTGGCTTTCGATACCGGCCTCGCGTGCCACGTCGTTGGCGGCGTCCAGCAGGTCCGGTACCAGATCGATGTAGGCCGTGACGAAGCGGGTCATGACAATGTTGCGATCGCCATCAGCCAGGGAAATGGCCGAATGCAGGTGCGGCAATTGCTCTTCCAGCTGCTTGGCCAACTGGCCAGTGCTGGATTCGTGTTGATGGGCACGGGAAATCTGCTCGCGCAATGCGGCGGTGTTCATGAAGGCTCCAGTGAAGCAGGCGTAGGAATAGGGACAGCATAAGGTAGCTCGTTTATACGAGCGCCTAAGACGCATTTGTCATAATTATTTCATGGTTATGCACAGGCGTTATATCGAATTGCCATCGTTGGTCGGATAAACGATTCCGCACCCGGTTTTATTAGGCTTGGCCACTCATTTTTGCTCATTTGCCCCTACACATTGCGGGGTTGCAGAGCGTGTCTATACTCGGGTTTGTACGCGATTAGCTGATGACGCCAGACTGCATAAGCAGGTAAGGCTAAGCGGTTGTAAGCAGTATGGAAGCCGCTCCCTTCGACGCAGGTGCAAACCGGCGGGATAACAAGAACGATAAGGGGAACCCGCAATGACGCGACATCCACATGTTTGGATGGGCCTCCTGTTGTGGTCGGTATTCGGCCAGGCGCACGCCGCCTGGACAACGAATATGGCGCCAGGGGCAACTGAAGTCAGTCACGCTGTGTTCGACCTGCACATGACCATTTTCTGGATCTGTGTAGTGATCGGCATTGTCGTTTTTGGCGCGATGTTCTGGTCGATGATCCTTCATCGCCGCTCTACGGGCCAGGTCGCGGCCAAATTCCACGAAAGCACCACCGTGGAAATCCTCTGGACCGTGGTGCCCTTGCTGATCCTGGTCGCGATGGCCATTCCGGCGACCAAGACCTTGATCAATATCTACGACAGTACCGAGTCGGATATCGATATCCAGGTCACCGGCTATCAGTGGAAGTGGCACTACAAATACCTGGGCCAGGACGTGGAGTTCTTCAGCAACCTGGCCACGCCCGCCGAGCAGATCCATAACCAGGCCACCAAGGGCGAACATTACCTGCTGGAAGTCGACCAGCCGCTGGTGCTGCCGGTGGGCGCCAAGGTGCGCTTCCTGGTGACCGCCGCCGACGTGATCCACTCCTGGTGGGTGCCGGCCTTTGCGGTCAAGCGTGACGCCATCCCGGGGTTCGTCAACGAGGCCTGGACCCGCGTCGAGAAGCCCGGCATCTACCGTGGCCAGTGCGCCGAACTGTGCGGCAAGGACCACGGTTTCATGCCCATCGTGGTCGAGGTCAAGTCCAAGGCCGACTACGACACCTGGCTCGGCGAGCGCAAGGCAGAGGCCGCCAAGCTCAAGGAGCTGACCTCCAAGGAGTGGACGCTGGAAGAGCTGGTGGCCCGTGGCGACAAGGTCTACCACACCACCTGCGTGGCCTGTCACCAGGCCGAAGGCCAGGGCCTGCCACCGATGTTCCCGGCGCTCAAGGGTTCGAAGATTGCCACCGGGCCTAAGGAAGCCCACCTGAATCTTGTCTATCACGGCAAGGCCGGTACGGCGATGGCGGCTTTCGGCAAGCAGCTCTCGGAAGTGGATATCGCCGCCGTGGTGACCTACGAGCGCAACGCCTGGGGTAACAACAAAGGCGACATGGTCACGCCTAAAGACGTGCTGGCCATCAAGCAGGCGGAAAGCAAATGACTTCATTCATTGCGTATGCCCCGAACCGCCCCGCCCACTCGCTTGCAGGAGAACGGCCATGAGCGCTGTGATCGATGACCATGGCCACGCCGGTGACCATGCCCACGGCCCCGCCAAGGGTTTGATGCGCTGGGTGCTGACCACCAACCATAAGGACATCGGCACGATGTACCTGTGGTTCGCGTTCACCATGTTCCTGCTCGGCGGCTCGTTCGCCATGGTGATCCGTGCCGAGCTGTTCCAGCCTGGCCTGCAGATCGTCGAGCCGGCGTTTTTCAACCAGATGACCACCATGCACGGCCTGATCATGGTGTTCGGTGCGGTAATGCCGGCGTTTGTCGGCCTGGCCAACTGGATGATTCCGCTGATGATCGGCGCGCCGGACATGGCCTTGCCGCGCATGAACAACTTCAGCTTCTGGCTGCTGCCGGCGGCGTTCCTGCTGCTGGTCTCGACCCTGTTCACGCCCGGTGGCGGGCCGAACTTCGGCTGGACGTTCTACGCCCCGCTCTCCACCACCTACGCGCCGGAAAGCGTGACGTTCTTCATCTTCGCCATCCACTTGATGGGCATCAGCTCGATCATGGGTGCGATCAACGTGGTTGCCACCATCCTCAACCTGCGTGCGCCCGGCATGACCCTGATGAAGATGCCGCTGTTCGTCTGGACCTGGCTGATCACCGCATTCCTGCTGATCGCGGTGATGCCGGTGCTGGCCGGCTGCGTGACCATGATGCTGATGGACATCCACTTCGGTACCAGCTTCTTCAGTGCGGCCGGTGGCGGTGATCCGGTGCTGTTCCAGCATGTGTTCTGGTTCTTCGGCCACCCCGAGGTGTACATCATGATCCTGCCGGCGTTTGGCGCCGTCAGTTCGATTATCCCGACCTTCTCGCGCAAGCCATTGTTCGGCTACACGTCGATGGTCTACGCCACGGCGAGCATCGCGTTCCTCTCGTTTATCGTGTGGGCGCACCATATGTTCGTGGTGGGCATTCCGTTGGTCGGCGAGTTGTTCTTCATGTACGCCACGTTGCTGATTGCGGTGCCCACCGGCGTGAAGGTGTTCAACTGGGTCAGTACCATGTGGCAAGGCTCGCTGACCTTCGAGACGCCGATGCTGTTTGCCGTGGCCTTCGTGATCCTGTTCACCATCGGCGGCTTCTCCGGATTGATGCTGGCGATTGCCCCGGCGGACTTCCAGTACCACGACACCTACTTTGTGGTGGCGCACTTCCATTACGTACTGGTGCCCGGTGCGATCTTCGGCATCTTCGCCTCGGCCTACTACTGGCTGCCGAAATGGACCGGCCACATGTACGACGAAACCCTGGGCAAGCTGCATTTCTGGCTGTCTTTCGTGGGCATGAACATGGCGTTCTTCCCGATGCACTTCGTGGGGCTGGCCGGCATGCCGCGCCGGGTACCGGACTACAACCTGCAGTTCGCCGACTTCAATATGGTCTCGTCGATTGGCGCGTTCATGTTTGGCGCCACGCAGATCTTCTTCCTGTTTATCGTGATCAAGTGCATCCGTGGCGGCCCGCCCGCGCCGGCCAAGCCGTGGGATGGCGCCGAAGGCCTGGAGTGGAGCGTGCCCTCGCCCGCGCCGTACCACACCTTCACCACGCCACCGGAGGTCAAATGAACAGGGTAAGCGGAGGTGGTCATGGCTGACTCCGTGCCTCTCAAGCGCCTGGTTACCCGCCTGCTGATCCTGGTGGTGGCGATGTTCGCCTTCGGCTTTGCCCTGGTGCCGATCTACGACGTGATGTGCAAGGCATTCGGCATCAACGGCAAGACGGCCGGGCAGTACGAAGGCGAGCAGGTCGTCGACCTCACGCGCCAGGTACGGGTGCAGTTCCTGTCCACCAATGCCATCGACATGGTCTGGGAGTTTCATTCCAAGGCTGATGAGGTGGTGGTCAACCCCGGTGCCGTCACCGAGATGCTGTTCGTGGCCTACAACCCTACTGACAAGCCGATGACCGCCCAGGCGGTGCCGAGCATTTCCCCCGCCGAAGCGGCCATGTATTTCCACAAGACCGAATGCTTTTGCTTCACCCAGCAAGTGCTGCAGCCAGGCCAGCGCATCGAGATGCCGGTGCGTTTTATTGTCGACCGTGACATGCCCAAGGATGTGAAGCATTTGACCCTGGCGTACACGCTGTTTGATATCACTGCGCGCCAACCGCCCGTGGCTGTCCGTACCGGCGGCTAGCTACTGTTTGCCCGCTCAATCAGGAGAGCGAATACATGTCGACTCATGATACGTACTACGTACCAGCGCAAAGCAAATGGCCGATAATTGCCACGATTGGCATGCTGGTCACCGTGTATGGCGTGGCCGTGTGGTTCAACGACCTGAAGGCGGCACGCCCGGAATCCCACGGGCCGTGGATCTTTTTCGTCGGAGGGCTGTTGCTGGCCTACATGCTGTTTGGCTGGTTCGGGGCGGTGATCAAGGAAAGCCGCGCCGGTTTGTACAGCGCCCAGATGGACCGCTCGTTTCGCTGGGGCATGACCTGGTTCATTTTTTCCGAGGTGATGTTCTTTATCGCGTTCTTCGGTGCGCTGTTCTACGTGCGCCACTTGTCCGGCCCCGCGTTGGCCGGCGAAGGCCCCAAAGGTATTGCGCACATGCTGTGGCCGAACTTCGAGTTTGCCTGGCCGTTGCTCAACAACCCGGACCCGAAGCTCTATCCCGCGCCGGAGGGCACCATCAGCCCGTGGGGCTTGCCGTTGGTCAACACCATCCTGCTGGTGAGTTCCAGCGTGACCATCACCATTGCCCACCACGCCTTGCGCAAGGGGCATCGCGGCGCGCTGAAGATCTGGCTGGCGATCACCGTCTTGCTGGGCCTGGCATTCCTCGGGTTCCAGGCCGAGGAATACATCCACGCCTATAAAGAGCTGGGCCTGACCTTGGGTTCGGGGGTGTACGGCGCGACGTTCTTTATGCTCACGGGCTTCCACGGTGCCCACGTGACTATCGGCACCATCATTTTGTTTGTGATGCTGATGCGCATCCTGCGCGGGCATTTCAATGCCGAGCATCAGTTCGGTTTCGAGGCGGCCAGTTGGTATTGGCACTTCGTGGATGTGGTGTGGATCGGGCTGTTTTTCTTCGTCTACGTGCTGTGAGGCGACTTACCAGGGCGCATGAGATACCAGCTGGCCGCTGAAAAATCCCCAGGCGATCAACGCCACGGTGATCACGGCCAGTACCACACGCACGGTCAAGGCCGTGACGAGGCGGTTGGAGTTGCCCTCGTCCTTGACCAGGAAGAACAGGCCACTGAACAGGCTCACGACGGTCGCGATCAGCATCAGGGCAATGGCTGCTTTGAGCATGGTCTGGTTCCTGGCGTTGGTGGGCATCAAGGGGATGGGCGGGCAATGAAAACAAGTATAGCCAGCGCCATGAAACGCTTTCGTCCAGGTATCGCACCAACCGTGGTGGTGATGATTCTGCTGCCTTTGATGGTGGGCCTGGGCGTCTGGCAGCTGTCGCGCGGTCATGAGAAGCAGTTGCTGGTGGACAGCTATGCCGAACGCCGCGCCGCTGAGCCGATCAGCAGTGTGCAACTCGGGGATATGGCGGACCCGGCCTTTCGCCGCGTGCATCTGCGCGGCCAGTTCGATGCCGAGCACAGCGTATTGCTGGATAACCGCATGCGCGACGGTAAGGCGGGTGTCGAGTTGCTGCAACCCTTTCATGACCAAGCCAGCGGCCTGTGGCTATTGCTCAATCGGGGCTGGTTGCCGTGGCCTGATCGGCGCACCCCGCCCGTCTTCACTACTCCCGCTCAGCCCTTGAATCTCGACGCCTGGGTGTATGTCGCGCCCGGCGAAACCTTCCAGCTGCATGCGGACCCCACGACCGTGCAATGGCCGCGCCTGTTGACCGCGCTGCACCCCGCCGCGCTGTGGGCCGAGCTGGGCCGCAACGGTTTTGCCTACGAACTGCGCACCGAAGCCGGCCCCGGCACGTACGAAACCACCTGGCCCATCGTGGCGATGGGGCCGGAAAAACACCTGGCCTACGCGGTGCAGTGGTTCGCCATGTCCCTGGCGCTACTGGCTCTTTACCTCTACCTCGGATGGCACACCACAAAGGAGAAGCCCCATGGGAACGGCCACGAATCCACTCAACATGTCTGAGGTGCCTGATCGGCGCAAAGGACGCTGGCAGCTGATGCTGATCCTGCTGATGGTGATCGGTCCGATGGTGCTGGCCACCTTCATGTACAAACTGCAGTTCTGGGTGCCGGACAGTCGCAGCTACCACGGAGAAATGATCGGTAACGGTCAGACCCGCGCCGATATTGGCGTGCAGGCCGATGAGCAGCGCTGGCAGTTGCTGGTCACCGCGCCTGGCGCCTGCGCCGCCGATTGCCGGCAACTGGTGTACCTCGCGCGTCAGTTGCAGATCGGCCTGGGGCGCGACGCTTCACGCGCCAGCCATGCCTTGGCCAGTGCGCAACCGGTCGCTGCCGACTATGACACCAAGCTCAAGGCCGAATACCCGCAATTGCAGCGCTACTCGCTGGATCTCTCGACCTTCACCAAAAACGCCGCCGCGCCGGGCGCTGCGCAACTATGGATCGTCGACCCCCACGGCAACCTGGTGCTGCGCTACGACGCCAAGGTCAAGGGCAAGGACTTGCTCAATGACCTGCGCCACCTGTTGAAACTGTCGAACATCGGATAAGGGCATCGTCATGGCCAAACCTGGATTTCGCCTCGCGTTATTTGCCACTCTGCTGGCGCTGATCGTCGTGCTGCTTGGCGCCTACACCCGCCTGACCCACGCCGGCCTCGGTTGCCCGGACTGGCCGGGCTGCTACGGGTTTATCAGCGTGCCGCAAAGCGAGGCCCAGCTGGCCCATGCCGAATTGCATTTTCCCGATACGCCGGTGGAGGCTGACAAGGGCTGGGCGGAGATGACCCATCGCTACTTCGCCGGCACCCTGGGCCTGTTGATTGTGCTGTTGGCGGCGCGTTCGTGGAGCCATCGGCGTGATCCGGGCCAGCCAGTGAAACTGCCGTTGTTTCTGTTGATGGTGGTGTTCGCCCAGGCCGCGTTTGGCATGTGGACGGTGACCTTGAAGCTGTGGCCCCAGGTGGTGACGGGGCATTTGTTGGGCGGTTTTGCGACCTTGAGCCTGCTGTTTCTGCTGACCCTGCGCTTGTCTGGGGTGTTGCCCGCGTTGATCGTACCCAGGCGCCTGCAATATTGGGCCACGGCCGGCCTGGTGCTGGTGATCGGTCAGATCGCCTTGGGCGGCTGGGTCAGTTCCAACTACGCGGCAGTGGCCTGTATCGATTTGCCCACCTGCCACGGCCAGTGGTGGCCTGCGGCGGACTTCGCCAACGGCTTTCACCTGACCCAGCACATCGGCCCCAATTACCTTGGCGGCCAACTCGACAGCGACGCGCGCACCGCTATCCACCTGACCCACCGCATCGGTGCGGTGCTGGTCACCCTGGTGCTTGCGGGGCTGGCCTGGCAGCTGCGTGCGGTGGGTATGACGCGGCTCGCGGGCCTGCTGTTGATTGCCCTGGCGGTACAAATCAGCCTGGGCCTGAGCAACGTGTATTTCCACCTGCCACTGCCGGTTGCGGTCGGCCATAACGCCGGCGGTGCGGCGCTGTTATTGACCCTGGTGCTGGTCAATTACCACGCCCGCACCAGTCTGGTCCGGGTGCGTCACCAGTTGCCGTTCGGCTGGCGCTTCAGCCCGCGCAAACACGTATCGGGCCTCATCACCCTTAAAGGAGAGATGCCATGGCGACCTTGATCGGCGCGCGCCACAGCCAGGCGATCTGGCGCGATTACCTGGAGCTGACCAAGCCGAAAGTGGTGGTGCTGATGCTCATCACCTCCCTGGTCGGCATGTTCCTCGCGACCCGCGCCGGTGTGCCGTGGGCGGTACTGATTTTCGGCAACCTGGGAATAGCCCTGTGTGCCGGTGGTGCGGCGGCGGTGAACCATGTGGTGGACCGACGGATTGATGCAGTGATGGCTCGCACCCATAAGCGGCCGTTGGCGGAGGGGCGTGTGTCGCCGGTGGCGGCGCTGGCCTTTGCTTTGTTTCTAGCCGTTGCAGGATTGGCCTTGTTGCTGGCGTTTACCAACCCTCTGGCGGCATGGCTGACGCTGGCTTCGCTGCTCGGTTACGCGGTGGTCTACACCGGTTTTCTCAAGCGGGCGACGCCACAAAATATTGTTATCGGAGGCCTGGCCGGTGCCGCGCCACCGCTGTTGGGTTGGGTCGCCGTTACCGGCCATGTCAGCGCCGAGCCCTTGTTGCTGGTGCTGATCATCTTCGCCTGGACGCCGCCGCACTTCTGGGCCCTGGCCATTCACCGCAAGGAGGAATACGCCAAGGCCGATATCCCGATGCTGCCTGTCACTCACGGCGAGCACTACACCAAGGTGCATATCCTGCTCTATACCTTCGCCCTGTTGGCGGTGAGCCTGATGCCCTATGTGATCCACATGAGCGGCCCGCTCTACCTGGCCTGTGCGCTGGTTTTGGGCGGACGCTTTCTGCAATGGGCCTGGGTGCTGTACCGTGGCGCTCAGCCGCACGCGGCGATCAACACCTTCAAGTACTCTATCTGGTACCTGTTCCTGCTGTTTATCGCCCTGCTCGTAGACCACTACTTACTGTTGAACCTATGACTCGAACTCAAAAAACCGTCTTTATCCTGGTGGCCATCGTCGCGTTGATCATGGGCCTGACCGTTAACAAAGTGCTCTCGGGCAAGGGCCAGGGCGACCCTACGGCATTGATTGATGCCGGTATCATCCTGCTGCCGCAAAGCCGCCAGCTGCCGTCGGTGAGCATGACCAACCAGGAAGGCCAGCCGGTGCTGGTCAACGAGTTGAAAGGCAAGTGGAGCCTGCTGTTCTTCGGCTACACCTTCTGCCCCGACATCTGCCCGACCACCCTCGCCCAACTGCGCCAGATCAAGAGCGAGTTGCCTAAGGAGGCTGTGGATAAGTTGCAGGTAATCCTGGTCAGCGTCGACCCGAACCGCGACACCCCGACCCAGCTCAAGCAGTACCTGGGCTACTTCGACCCGCAATTCCAAGGCCTCACCGGTGCGAACGTAGAGGATGTGCAGAAGGTTTCGAATGCCGTGAGCATCCCGTTCATCCCGGCAGACACCAACAAGCCCAACTACACCGTCGACCACAGCGGCAACCTCGCGCTGATCGGTCCGGATGGTACCCAGCGCGGCTTTATCCGTGCGCCGTTGAACAACCAGAAGCTGGTGGCGCAACTGCCGGGGCTGTTGCAGCGCAAGTAACAGGCAATGCACAACACATGTGGGAGGGGGCTTGCCCCGATGGCGGCAGATCAGTCAGCTCATGCAGCGACTGATACTCCGCAATCGGGGGCAAGCCCCCTCCCACATTTTTTGATCTCCAGCGTGTTGGAGACCGAGTCGGATCAGAACGCCGGCAGGATCGCGCCTTTGTACTTCTCTTGGATGAATTGCTTCACCTCAGGGGTGTGCAGGGCTGCAATCAGCTTTTTCATCGCGTCCGAATCCTGGTTGTCTTCGCGGCTCACGAGGATGTTCACGTAAGGCGAGTCATTGCCTTCGATCACCAGGGCGTCCTTGGACGGGTCCAGCTTGGCTTCCAGCGCATAGTTGGTGTTGATCAGCGCCAGGTCGACCTGGGTCAGCACGCGCGGCAGGGTGGCGGCTTCCAGTTCGCGGAATTTCAGGTTTTTCGGGTTTGCGGTGATGTCCTTGATGGTCGACAGGATATTGGTCGGGTCCTTCAGGGTGATCAGGTTGTGCTTGGCCAGTAGCAACAGCGCGCGGCCACCGTTGGTGGCGTCGTTCGGGATCACCACGTTGGCGCCGTCAGGCAGGTCTTCCAGTTTTTTGTACTTGCTGGAGTAAGCGCCAAGAGGCTCCAGGTGCACAGCGCCGACGCTCACCAGGTGAGTGCCTTTGGCTTTGTTGAATTCATCCAGGTATGGCTGGTGCTGGAAGAAGTTCGCATCCAGGCGCTTTTCCGCTACCTGGACGTTGGGCTGTACGTAATCGGTGAAGACTTTGACTTGCAGGTCCACGCCTTCTTTGGCGAGGGCAGGCTTCACGAATTCCAGGATTTCCGCGTGGGGCACCGGCGAGGCAGCGACTTTCAGGGTCTCGGCGGCGTGGGCGGAAAACGCGGCAACGGCGGCGAAAGCAACCAGTAGTTTTTTCATCCAACAAGCTCCTTGTTCGGGCATGTGCCGGCTTTTGACCGGCAATGGCCGTTATTTTCGAGAAAAGTGCACCACCAGCTTGTCGCCGACGGTTTGCAGAATTTGCACCAGGATCAACAGCATTACCACGGTGACCACCATCACGTCGGTCTGGAAGCGCTGGTAACCGAACCGGATCGCCAGGTCACCCAGGCCGCCGGCGCCGACAACACCGGCCATGGCCGTGTAGGACACGAGGGTAATCGCCGTCACCGTTATCGCCGCGAAGATGCCGGGGCGTGCTTCGGGCAGCAGCGCGTTGATGATGATCTGGCGGGTGCTGGCGCCCATGGACTGGGTGGCCTCGATGATGCCGCGGTCCACTTCACGCAAGGCGGTTTCCACCAGGCGCGCGAAGAATGGCGTGGCCCCTACGACCAGCGGCGGGATCGCCCCCGCTACGCCCAGGGAGGTACCGGTGATCAGCACAGTGAACGGGATCATCACGATCAGCAGGATGATGAACGGCAGCGAGCGCAGGATGTTCACGATCAGCGACAGCAGCGCGTACAGGCCTTTTTGCTCGAACAGCTGGCGTGGGCTGGTCAGGAACAGCAGCACGCCCAAAGGCAGGCCCAATACCACGGTGAAGAACAGCGAACCGAACAGCATGATCATGGTGTCGCCGGTGGCGAGCCAGATTTCGGACCAGTCGATATTGGCGAAGAAACTCAAGAAAACGTCCATCAGCGCAGCACCTCCATGTGGACGTCTGCGGCGGTAAAGCGGGCAAAGGCCGCTTCCATGTCACCGCCGGTGACCGCAAGGGTCAGTTGCCCGTAGGGGATGTCTTTGATGCGGTCGATGCGGCCGGCGAGGATGCTGTAGTCCACCCCCGTTTCCCGGGCGACGGTGCCCAGCAGTGGCGCGTAGGTCGCTTCGCCCTGGAACGTCAGCCGTACGATGCGACCCGGTACATGGGCGAAGTCATCGCGCTGCTCGCCTTCATCGACCTGCTCGGCTTCCTGCACGAAGCGCTTGGTGGTCGGGTGCTTGGGGTGCAGGAACACGTCGGCCACCGAGCCTTGCTCGACGATCACGCCGGCATCCATCACGGCGACTTGGTCGCATACGCGGCGGATCACATCCATTTCATGGGTGATCAGCACGATGGTCAGTTTCAACTCGCGATTGATCTCGGCCAGTAGTTGCAGGACCGAGGCGGTGGTTTGCGGGTCGAGGGCGCTGGTGGCCTCGTCGCACAACAGGATTTTCGGCTTGGTCGCCAGGGCGCGGGCAATGCCGACGCGTTGCTTCTGGCCACCGGACAACTGCGCCGGGTACTTCCTGGCGTGGTCCGACAGGCCGACGCGGGCGAGTAGCTCGGCGACGCGTTGGTCGATGTCCTTGCGCGACAATTCGCCGGCCAGGGTCAGTGGCAGGGCCACGTTGTCGGCAACGGTCTTGGACGCCAGCAGGTTGAAGTGCTGGAAGATCATCCCGACCTGCTGGCGGAAACGGCGCAGGCCGTTGGCGTCCAGGGCGGTGACTTCTTCGCCGTCCACCGTGATCTGGCCGCCACTGGGTTCTTCCAGGCGGTTGATCAGGCGCAGCAGCGTGCTTTTACCTGCACCCGAGTGGCCGATCAGGCCAAACACCTGGCCGTTTTCGACGCGCAGGCTGGTGGGGTACAGCGCGGGAATATCCTTACCGGCGACGCGGTAGGTTTTATGGACGTTTTGAAACTCGATCACGTAGCGAACCTTGTGGGGCGCATTGAAAAGGGATCAGCGGTTAGCCGGGCGCGCATTTTAGCCTGTCCGTATAGCGTTTCTTAGCATTTATTTCGCATTCAACCAGTGATTTGGCAATAACGCGATCAAAGGTCATAAAAAAGGAACGGCAGAAAACCGTGTCAGTCACTACTTAAGCAACTCGATTTCCCAGGTGCCGTGCCTGGGGTTTTGCTCAAACGAGCCGGGGACCGCTCTGGCCACTTTGAATAAGGAGTTTTGACTGATGAGTACCAAGAAGCCAGCCACCCCGTCGAAGAGTGAACTTGCAGGCACCGACACCCTGGACCGTGGCAACACCAACGCCAAGCTGCAGGCTCTGGAGGAATTCCGTTCCGATGCGACCGGCCAGGCCCTGCGTACCAACCAAGGCGTGAAGATCTCCGACAACCAGAACACCTTGAAAGTCGGTGCCCGCGGCCCCTCGCTGCTGGAAGACTTCATCATGCGTGAAAAAATCACGCACTTTGACCATGAGCGTATCCCCGAGCGCATCGTGCATGCCCGGGGCACCGGCGCCCATGGCTATTTCCAGACCTATGAAAACCATTCCGCGCTGAGCAAGGCAGGTTTCCTGCGTAACCCCGAGCATAAAACCCCGGTGTTCGTGCGTTTCTCCACCGTGCAGGGCCCGCGTGGTTCGGGCGATACGGTGCGTGACGTGCGCGGTTTCGCGGTGAAGTTCTTCACCGACGAGGGCAACTTCGACCTGGTCGGCAACAACATGCCGGTGTTTTTCATTCAGGATGCGATCAAGTTTCCCGACTTTGTGCATGCGGTAAAACCTGAGCCGCACAACGAAATTCCTACCGGCGGCTCGGCCCACGATACGTTCTGGGATTTTGTTTCGTTGCAGCCGGAGTCGGCGCACATGGTGATCTGGGCGATGTCTGACCGTGCCATTCCAAAAAGCCTGCGTGCCATGCAGGGGTTTGGCATCCACACCTTCCGCTTGATCAATACCGAAGGTAAGTCGAGCTTTGTGAAGTTCCACTGGCACCCGAAGGTCGGCACCTGCTCCCTGGTGTGGGACGAAGCGCAAAAGCTTGCCGGTAAAGATACCGATTACCACCGTCGTGACCTGTGGGAGGCGATTGAAAGCGGCGACTACCCTGAGTGGGAGTTGGGTGTGCAGATCGTTGCGGAAGAAGACGAGCATAAGTTCGACTTTGACCTGCTCGATCCGACCAAGATCATCCCCGAGGAACTGGTGCCGATCACACCGCTGGGCAAGATGGTGCTGAACCGCAACCCGGATAACTTCTTTGCCGAAGTCGAGCAGGTCGCGTTTTGCCCGGGCCACATCGTGCCGGGTATCGACTTCACCAACGACCCGTTGCTGCAAGGTCGTCTGTTTTCCTACACGGATACGCAGATCAGCCGTCTCGGTGGGCCGAACTTCCATGAGCTGCCGATCAACCGGCCGGTAGTACCTTTCCACAACGGCCAGCGCGACGCCCAGCATCGCACCGTGATCGACAAGGGCCGTGCTGCTTACGAGCCGAACTCGATCGATGGCGGCTGGCCGAAAGAAACGCCACCGGCTGCCCAGGATGGCGGTTTCGAAACCTATTACGAGCGCGTCGATGCCAATAAGGTACGTGAGCGCAGTGAGTCATTTGGCGACCACTTCTCCCAGGCCGCGCTGTTTTTCCACAGCATGAGCCACCATGAGAAAGAGCACATTATCGCGGCCTACAGCTTCGAGTTGGGCAAGGTGGAGCGTGAGTTTATCCGCGCGCGGCAGGTCAACGAGATTCTGGCCAATATCGATCTGGAACTGGCCAAGCGCGTGGCGCAGAACCTTGGTCTGCCGGCGCCGACCAAAGGCACGGTAGCGCCGCGTGAGTCTTCGCTGAAAGAGTCGCCGGCATTGAGCCAGGTGAACCTGCTGTCCGGCGATATCAAGACGCGCAAAGTCGCGATTCTCGCGGCTGACGGTGTGGATGGCGCGGCTATCGATGCGCTGAAAAAAGCCCTGGCGGCAGAAGGTGCCCATGCCAAGTTGCTGGGGCCGACCTCGGCGCCGGTGAAGACGGCCGATGGCAAGAGCCTGCCGGTGGATGCGTCGATGGAAGGCATGCCGTCGATTGCGTTTGACGCCGTGTTTATCCCGGGCGGAAAAGAGTCGGTGAAAGCACTGAGCGGTGATGGTGTGGCGCTGCATTACGTTCTGGAAGCCTACAAACACCTGAAGGCGATTGCGGTTGCCAGTGACGCGAAGCCACTGCTGGATCTGCTGAAGCTGGAGACGGATGCGGGGTTGATCGTGGGGTCGGATGCTAAGGCGTTCAAGGCGTTTTTTGCCGCGATTGCACAGCATCGGGTTTGGGATCGTGAGCCGAAGGCTAAGGCGATTCCGGCTTAATTTATTGGTTGCTTGTTGGATCGCTATCGGGGGCAAGCCCCTCTCACAATTCAAATGTGAGAGGGGCTTGCCCCCGATGCGTTATTCCGCCTTGCGCGGAGTCAGCACAACCTGCGCCGGAATATGTTTCAGAATCTGCCGGTGAATCTTCAGGTCATACCCTGAATCAATACGCTTCACCCGTTTGGTCAGCAACGTGGCCAGCCACGGGTAATCCTGGGTGCGTGGCGCCTGGATCGTCACATCACACTGGTAATTCACCACATCGGTGGCAATCGCATCCAGCTGATGGCGCAGCGCTTCAATATCAGTGAGGTTCAGCGCCACGGTGGTGCTTGGCGCGGCCGGGTCGATGACCTTGGCAGCGGGCTTGGCTTCGGCGGCCTTGAGGGCCTCTTCGGCTTTATCCAGCTCGACTTTACGGGCGTGGGTGATGGCGCTGTTGACGCCACCGGTCAGCGCCGGCGCCTTGGGCATCAGCGCGCGGGCACGGCTCAGGGCGGTGGCGGCGGCGTTTACATCGCCTTTTTGCAGCACGATCTGGCTGCGCTGCAGGTAAGCCTCGGCCAATTGCCGTTGGTAGGGTTCCAGCGTCGGGTCATTGGGCGACTGGGCCTGCAGTGCGGCCAGTTGGTCTTCGGCGGTGGCCAGCTCACTGCTGGCCAGGTTTTGCTCCAGCTGCGCGATGGCCGCAGCACGCGGATCCGGGGCCTCTGGGGCGGCGGGCGGTGTGCTTTGACAGGCGCCCAGCAGCAGGGAAAACGCGGCAAGGAGCAGATAACGGGAGGTGAACAGCTTCATTCCTGCGACTCTCTATTTGCGCAAAAAGCGAGCAAGTCTACACCCCTCGACGGGGCAGGACAAAACTCAGCAGAAACAGGGCGGCCGCCGTGACTACAATTGACGGTCCGGCAGGCGTGTCCTTGAACCATGACAACGCCAGGCCCCCGCACACTGCCAGCATCCCCAACAGGCTGGCACCGATCGCCATCTGCTCCGGTGAGCGGGCGTGGCGCTGGGCGGCGGCGGCGGGAATGATCAACAGCGACGTGATCAACAATACGCCGACAATCTTCATCGCGACAGCGATCACCACGGCAATCAGCAGCATCAGGGCCATGCGCAACGCTGGTACGGGCAAACCTTCGACCCTGGCCAGTTCTTCATGCACCGTGATGGCCAGCAGTGGGCGCCACAGGGCGACCAATAGCACCAATACGGCGGCGCTGCCGCCGAGAATCCAGGCAAGATCGGTGGGGCTGATCGCCAGCAGGTCGCCGAACAGATAGGCCATCAGGTCGATGCGCACTTCATGCATAAAGCTCAGCACCACCAGGCCCAGGGACAGCGTGCTTGGCGCCAGGATGCCCAGCAGGGTGTCCGAGGCCAGTGGCTGGCGCTGTTGCAGGGTCACCAGCAGCACCGCCAGCAGCAGGCAGCCCACGGTCACGGCGATGGTCGGGCTCACATCCAGCAGGAAGCCCATGGCCACGCCCAGCAGCGCGGCGTGGGACAAGGTGTCGCCAAAGTACGCCATGCGCCGCCAGACCACGAACGAGCCCAGTGGGCCCGCCACCAGCGCCAGAGCCAAGCCTGCCAGCAGGGCGTAAAGCAGAAAATCAGCCATGCTTGCAGCTATCTCCATGAACGTGGGTGTGGGGCGTCGCGGGATCGTCTACGACAGCGCCATGCAGGTCATGGGCATGGTCGTGATGGTGGTGATAGATCGCCAGGCTCTGTGCGTTCTTGCCGAACAGTTCCACGAACGCCGGGTCGTTGCTGACTTGTTCCGGGTGGCCGGAGCAGCACACGTGGCGGTTGAGGCATACCACCTGGTCGGTGGTGCTCATCACCAAGTGCAAGTCATGGGAGACCATCAGCACGCCGCAGCCATGGCGGTCGCGCAGGCGGGTAATCAGGCTGTACAGCTCGGCCTGGCCGGCGACGTCGACGCCCTGCACGGGTTCATCCAGCACCAGCAACTCGGGCTCGCGCAACAGGGCACGGGCCAGCAGCACACGCTGCATTTCGCCGCCGGAGATGCTTTGCACCGGGCTGTCGATGACCTGCTCGGCGCCGACCTCCTTCAGGGCCGCCTGCGCGCGGGTGCGGTCCACGCCGGGCACCAGGCGCAAAAACCGCAGTACAGACAAGGGCAGGGTCGGATCAACGTGCAGCTTTTGAGGCATGTAGCCCACGCGCAGCCTGGGCTTGCGCCACACGCTGCCGGTGTCGGGCTTGAGCAGGCCGAGTACGGCGCGCACCAGGGTGGTCTTGCCGGCGCCATTGGGGCCGATCAGGGTGACGATCTGCCCCGGCTCGACGCTCAACGCGATGTTGTCCAGCACGTTTTGCCCGGCAAACGTGACGCCGACCTGCTCCAGGCGAATTAACGCATTGCTCATCAAGCCCCCTGGCAGCCCGAGCACAGGCCGACCACTTCGACCGTCTGCCCTTCGACCCGGAAGCCTACGTCGGCGGAGCTCTTGATGATGGCGTCGCTGATGCTCTTTTGTTCAAGCTCGATGGCGGCGTGGCACTCGCGGCAGATCAGGAACTGGCCCTGATGCGCGTGTTCCGGGTGGTTGCAGCCGACAAAAGCGTTGAGCGAGGCAATGCGGTGCACCAGGCCGTTTTCCAGCAGGAAATCCAGCGCGCGGTACACGGTCGGCGGCGCGGCGCGGCGGCCGTCCTGCTCGCTGAGCACGCCCAGGATGTCGTAGGCACCCAGGGGCTTATGGCTCTGCCAGACGAGTTCCAGCACCCGGCGACGCAGGGCGGTCAGGCGCAAGCCTTTCTGTGCGCACAGGGTGTCGGCCTCCGACAGCGCGGTATGCACGCAGTGAGAGTGGTCGTGTGGACGGCTGGCAAGCGGTGTTTTAGGCATGAGCGGCGACAGATATTTGATAGAGACGTTATTATGTTACCCGTTCCTACGTCATTGAGTGGTCATCGTGTCCCGACTTTTTCCCGTTTTTGTCGTATTTGTCACCAGTTTGTTCCTCGCTGGCGCCGCTCAGGCCGAGGTCAAGGTGCTCACGAGCATCAAGCCATTGCAGTTGATTGCCGCTGCCGTGCAGGACGGTGTGGCGGTTCCGGAGGTGTTGCTGCCGCCGGGTGCATCGCCCCATAACTTCGCCTTGCGCCCATCCGACGTACGGCGTGTGCAGTCGGTCGATCTGCTGTATTGGATCGGGCCGGACATGGAGGGCTTCCTGCCTCGCGTGCTCAAGGGGCGTACCGCACCGACCGTAGCGGTTCAAGACCTGCCCGGGCTGAAATTGCGTCGGTTCGCCGAAGATAGCCATTCCCACGCCGACGATGCCGACGAACATGACCATGATCACCGCCCGGGGAGCCTGGATGCGCACCTTTGGCTGTCCACGGTGAACGCTCGGGTGATCGCAGCGCGCATGGCCGCTGACCTCAGTGCTGCCGACCCCGTGAACGCCGCGCGTTATCAGAGCAATGCCAAGGCTTTCGACGAGCGCCTTGATGCACTGGATGCGCGCCTGAAAAAACGCCTGGCGAGCATCGGTGACAAACCTTACTTCGTGTTCCACGAAGCCTTTGATTACTTCGAAGACGCCTACGGACTCAAGCACACCGGCGTGTTCAGCGTTGCTGCCGAAGTGCAGCCTGGCGCCCAGCATGTGGCGGCGATGCGTACGCGTTTGCAGGAAGTGGGCAAGACCTGTGTGTTCAGTGAGCCGCCGTTGCGTCCGCGTTTGGCCGAAACCCTGGTGGCAGGTTTGCCGGTGAAGCTGGCGGAATTGGATGCGCTGGGCGGCTACACCCCGGCCACGGCCCAGGGTTACGAACAGGTGCTGGAGAAGTTGGGGAACGACTTGGCAGGGTGCCTGGAGTCGTTATAAGCCGCAGCGCAGATCAAATGTGGGAGGGGGCTTGCTCCCACATTTTGACCGAGTTGGTCCTTAGAGCGCGAATGGCAGGTGGACGCTGACCTGCTGACGCTGCGTCAACCGATGCTCGAACTCGGCGGGATCGTGGATCAACACATCCTGCCCGGCAAACGATTCAGCGGCGATCAGGCGCGACAGCCAGAACCGCACGCACGCCACCCGCAGCATGGTCGGCCATAGCTCGGCCTCCTTGGCCGTGAACGGCCGCAGGCCCGCGTAGGCACCCAGCAGCGCACGGGCGCGCGGGCCATCAATCACGCCATCGGCGTCCGAACACCAGTCATTCAGGGCGATCGCCACGTCGTACAGCATCGGGCCCGAGCAGGCATTGTAGAAGTCGATCAGACCCGTCAGGTGCGTGCCCTCGAACATCGCGTTGTCACGGAACAGGTCGGCGTGCACGTTGGCGCGTGGCAGGGCGAGGATCTCGGCCTTATGGGCCTCGATTTCAGTCAATGCTGCTTGCAGCAGGCTTTGCTGCGCATCGTCCAGGTGCGAAATCAGCTGCGCACCTTCGCTGAGCATCCAATCCAGCCCGCGATCGGTCTTGCGCTCCAGCACCTTCTCGCCCTGCGTCGCCAAGTGCAGATGGCCGAGCAGGTCGCCGACCTGGGCGCAATGCTGTGGGTTGGCCTCCTTGATGTGCTTGCCGGCCAGGCGCGGTTGCAGCAGTGCCGGTTTGCCGGCCAATTCGCGCAGGGCCACGCCATCGGTGGTGCGCAGAGCGTAGGGCACCGGCAGGTCGGCGTCGTGGAGCACGTCGAGCAGTTCGATGAAGAACGGCATTTCCTGCACGGGGCCGCGCTCAACCAGGGTCAGGACGTACTCGCCCTGTTCCAGGCTGATAAAGAAATTGGTGTTTTCGCTACCAGCGGCAATCCCCTGGAAGTCAAGCAGGCGGCCGAGCCCGTAGGGGGCGAGAAAGGTTTCCAGCTCGGGCCGAGCCAGGGGGGTGAACACAGACATGGTTAAAACTGCCAGTACGGGCGCCGCGGTGCGCGGCGCCAATTGAAGTTAAGAAATCATTTCCATTCGAAGATCTTCCATGACGGGATCAGCATATCCGGCTGGTCAGAGCGGATGAAGTTCGCGTCGGTTCCGTCCGCGCGTACCAGGAAATACGGCGGTGCGCCTTTTACGGTCACCTTGATTGCATACAGGAAACCGTTTTGACGGTACTCCTGGATGGTCCGGTCGCCTTCCGTGCGAATGGTCACTTCCGGATCACCCGAAGGCGCGCCGTCTGCCGCCATGGCAGCCATCGGAGCGAGTGCAATCAGGCCGGTCAACAGCAGGCGATTGAATGTACGCATGATAACCTTGTCCCTTTGTTTTCATTGGTCCGGCTATTCTAGCGCCTGACCCGCCGAAAAGGTTGATCCTGCTCATGAGCCAAGCCCCCCTCGTCCTGGTGGACGGTTCGTCTTACCTGTACCGCGCGTTCCACGCGCTGCCACCGCTGACCACCTCCAAAGGCCTGCCGACCGGTGCGGTCAAGGGCGTGTTGAACATGCTCAAAAGCCTGCGCAAGCAGTACCCGGACAGCCCGTTCGCGGTAGTGTTCGACGCCAAGGGTGGGACGTTTCGCGATGACATGTACGCCGAATACAAGGCCAACCGCCCAAGCATGCCCGATGACATGCGCGTGCAAATCGAGCCCCTGCACCAGAGCGTGATCGCCCTGGGCTTCCCTTTGCTGTGCGTCGAAGGCGTCGAGGCCGATGACGTGATCGGCACCCTGGCCCGCAGCAGTGCCGCCGCTGACCGTCCGGTGGTGATCTCCACCGGCGATAAGGACATGGCGCAGTTGGTCGACGGGCACATTACCCTGGTCAACACCATGACCGGTAGCTCGATGGACATCGAGGGCGTAAAGGAGAAATTTGGCGTCGCTCCGGAGCAGATCATCGACTATCTGGCGTTGATGGGCGATTCGTCCGATAACATCCCGGGCGTTCCGGGCATTGGTCCGAAGACCGCTTCCGGCTTGCTGGTGGGGGTGAACGGCGGCCTCAAAGAACTTTATGAGCAGTTGGATATTGTGCCGAGCCTGCCGATCCGAGGTGCCAAGACGCTGCCGGCGAAGCTGGAAGAGCATAAGGAGATGGCATTCCTCTCCTATCAGTTGGCGACGATCAAGATCGATGTGCCGCTGGACGTGGGTCTGGACGATTTGCACCTGATTGAACCGGATCGCGAAAAGTTGCTGGAGCTTTACACCCTGCTGGAGTTCAAGAGCTGGTTCGATGAGATTCAGCGCGATGCCAAGCGAGTGGAGCTCAAGGCCGCGCCTGTTGCCGAAGAGGTTATTGAAGCTACTCCTGCGGCACCCGCAGAAACGACCTACACCACGATCCTCGACCAAGCCACATTCGATGTCTGGCTGAAGAAACTCAACGACGCGACGTTGTTCGCTTTCGACACCGAAACCACCGGGATCGACGCTCAACAGGCGCAACTGGTGGGGGTTTCCTTCGCCGTGCAGCCCCATGAAGCCGCCTACATCCCGCTGACCCATTCCTACATCGGTGCGCCGCAGCAGCTGGATCGCGACACCGTGCTGCTGGCCTTGAAGCCATTATTGGAAGACCCGAGCAAGCTCAAGGTCGGCCAGCACGCCAAGTTCGACATGAATATCCTGGCCAACTGTGCCATTGGCGGCGACCCGGCGAATGGCATCAGCGTGCGCGGTATCGCGTTCGACACCATGCTTGAATCCTACGTGTTGAATTCCACTGCGACCCGCCATGACATGGACAGCCTGGCCAAGAAGTACCTGGACTACGACACCGTCAGTTTCCAGGACATCGCCGGCAAAGGCGCCAAGCAGCTCACCTTCGACCAGATCCCGCTCGAACAGGCTGGCCCTTATGCTGCCGAAGATGCCGACGTGACGCTGCGCCTGCATCAGGCACTGTACGCACAGCTCACCGCCATACCGAGCCTGGCAAGTGTGTTGACGGACATCGAAATCCCCCTGGTACCGGTGCTGGCGCGTATCGAACGCCAGGGCGCGCTGGTGGATGCGCAGCTGCTCGGTGTCCAGAGCATCGAGCTGGGCAACAAGATGGTCGAACTGGAGCGCCAGGCGTTCGAGATCGCCGGCGAAGCATTCAACCTGGGTTCGCCCAAGCAGCTCGGCGCGATTCTCTACGAGAAACTCGGCCTGCCGGTGCTGAAAAAGACGGGCAAGGGCCAGGCATCCACGGCAGAGGAAGTGCTGGCCAAGCTGGCCGAAGATGACTATCCGCTGCCCAAGGTACTGATGCAGTACCGCAGCATGAGCAAGCTGAAAAGCACTTACACCGACCGCTTGCCGGAGCAGATCAACCCGCGGACCGGGCGTGTTCACACCTCTTACCATCAGGCGGTGGCGGCGACCGGGCGGCTGTCTTCCAGCGACCCGAACCTGCAGAACATCCCGGTGCGCACCGCCGAAGGGCGACGCATCCGCCAGGCATTTGTCGCGCCCAAGGGCTACAAACTGCTGGCGGCGGACTATTCGCAGATCGAGCTGCGGATCATGGCGCACCTGTCCAAGGACGAGGGGCTGATGAACGCGTTCCGTAACGACCTGGACGTGCATACCGCCACGGCGGCCGAGGTGTTCAAGGTCGAATTGGCTGAGGTCACCTCCAATCAGCGTCGCAGTGCCAAGGCGATCAACTTTGGCCTGATCTACGGCATGGGGGCACAGAAGCTCGGCAAGGACATCGGTGTCGATACCAAGACCGCCAAGGCTTACATCGATGTGTACTTCGCCCGCTACCCAGGGGTTCGCGAGTACATGGAGCGCACCCGCGCCCAGGCTGCCGATCAAGGCTACGTGGAAACCTTCTTCGGACGTCGGCTGTATTTGCCGGATATCAACTCCAACAAGCCCCAGGAGCGCGCGGCCGCAGAACGCACGGCGATCAACGCGCCGATGCAGGGCACGGCGGCGGATATCATTAAGAAAGCCATGGTGCTGGTGGATAACTGGCTGACCGCGTCGGGCCTGGATGCCAAGGTGATCCTGCAGGTACACGATGAATTGGTGCTGGAGGTGCGTGAGGATCTGGTGGCAGAGGTCAGCGAGAGGATTCGCGAGCACATGAGCGCGGCCGCGCAGTTGGATGTGCCGTTGGTGGTGGACGTTGGCGTAGGCGACAACTGGGACGAAGCGCACTGATTTGGCGGCGGCGCCACCACCGAGCGTGGTGGCGCAGTGCTTTAGATCGGAAATCCGCTGCAGTTATTTCCAATAGTTTTTTGAACCTGCCGGAACTTAACCTGTGAACTGCTACTCAGAGTTACTGAATGGGTGGTGAAGCCCTTCAATGCTCCTATGTTGTGTTAAGTGTTGGCAGATATCCGGACCCCGCCCTAGCGGTCCGGTACTTGAACCCCGAACTTCCCCTCCCCATACGAAGTCCGGGGTTTTTTTTGCCCGCAGAAAAGTTACTCCGCGAGTTCCGCGCCTTTGTCAGCCAACTCCATCCAGCCGGCCAGCACGGTATAGGCATCTTCCAGGCCCATGCGCTTGGGGGCCGAGAACAGCTGGATGGTGATTGTGTCACCCCAACCCTTGCGGATTTCGGACTGCACTTTAAGCAGGGTGTTCTTGGCGGCGCCGTAGGTGAGCTTGTCGGCCTTGGTCAGCAGGATATGCATCGGCATGCCGCTGGCGACCGCCCAATCCAGCATCAGCAGGTCGAAGTCGGTCATTGGATGACGGATATCCATCATCAGGATCAACCCCTTCAAACTCTCGCGGCCACCCAGGTAAGCCTCCAGGTGACGCTGCCAGTGCAGCTTCAGCGGGATAGGTACTTTTGCATAACCGTAGCCCGGCAGGTCGACCAGACGCCGATCATCGTCTAGCTTGAAGAAGTTGAGTAACTGCGTGCGGCCCGGGGTTTTAGAGGTGCGCGCGAGGCTGGCGTGGGTCAGGGTGTTCAGTGCGCTGGATTTACCGGCGTTGGAGCGACCGGCAAAGGCGACTTCAAAGCCTTCGTCATCGGGGCATTGGTCAACTTTGGCGGCGCTGAGCATGAAGGTGGACTGTTGGCACAGGCCGAGGATGGGGTTCTTGAGTTGCATGAGATTTCCGATGTGGGCGGTGCCGAAAAAGGGTGCGGCAAGCGGTGTCGTTTCCGTTTCAGTAGCGCCAGTATATAATGCCGCAGATTTTGTGTGTGCTTTGTCCCAGCGAAGGATGAAGTTCACGGGAGCGATAGACCTTTATTGCGCATTAGAACGCAAAACGCTCTCAAACCCTGAAAAGGTCGATGTATGACCCGATGGTTGCTCGCTTTCGGTGCCCTGGTTCCGCTGTATGGCGCTCAGGCTACACAGGATCCGGAAGCGGTGTACAACCGAGTTTGCGTGGCTTGCCATGCCGGCCAACTGCCGAACGCCCCGAAACGGGGTGACCAGGCAGCCTGGGCGCCAAGACTGGCGCAGGGCATGGACACGCTGGTGCAACACGTGACCCAGGGTTTCAAGGCAATGCCGCCGCGTGGTTTGTGCATGGACTGCAGTACCGAGGATTACCAGGCCATCATTGAGTTGATGGTGAGTAAACCCGGTAGATAACTCTTAAACCCTTAGCCGTAGTTGGATTAGCTGATGAACAAACTGATCGTGAGTCTGCTGTTGACCTTGGGCATCACCGGTGTTGCCGTCGCCGCAGAGGGCCCCCTTAAAGGTGATGCCACTGCCGGTCAAGCGAAAGCCGCCGTATGTGGTGCCTGCCATGGGCCGGATGGTAACAGCCCGGCGCCGAACTTCCCCAAATTGGCCGGCCAGGGTGAGCGTTACCTGACCAAGCAGATGCACGACATCAAGGATGGCAAGCGCACGGTCCTGGAAATGACCGGCCTGCTGACCAACCTCAGTGACCAGGACCTGGCGGATATCGCGGCGTATTTTGCCAGCCAGAAAGGCAGTGTGGGAGCTGCTGATCCGAAACTGGTGGCCCGTGGTGAGAAACTGTTCCGCGGCGGTGACCTGGATAAAGGCCTGCCTGCCTGCACCGGTTGCCACTCGCCCAATGGCGCGGGCATAGCCGCCGCCGGCTTCCCGCACCTGAGCGGCCAGCACGCCACTTACATTGCCAAGCAACTGACCGATTTCCGTAAGGAAGAGGCAGGGCGAGCCAATGATGGCGACGCGGCAATCATGCGCACCATCGCCCGCAAGCTGAGTGACGAGGACATTGCCGCCGTCTCCAGCTACATCCAGGGCCTGCACTAAGTGCCCCGGCAACGTTAACGCTCGATTAATCCATCGATGCAAGCATAAAAAGGGTGGCTTAGGCCGCCCTTTTTTGTGGCCGCTGCCGTTACACTAACGAACTCATGCCCGCGTAGACCTGTCACAACAAAGGTCGCGTGAGGCGACTTTATTTGTCCAGGAGTAAAGCATGCGTAATCTGATCCTCAGCGCCGCTCTCGTCACTGCCAGCCTTTTCGGCATGACCGCGCAAGCTGCCGATGTGCCGCTTGAAGCCGGTAAAACCTACGTTGAATTGGCCAACCCAGTGCCGGTTTCGGTACCGGGCAAGATCGAGGTGGTGGAGCTGTTCTGGTACGGCTGCCCGCATTGCTACGCTTTTGAGCCGGTCATCAATCCTTGGGTCGAGAAGCTGCCCAAGGACGTGAACTTCAAGCGCATCCCCGCCATGTTCGGCGGCCCATGGGATGCACACGGCCAACTGTTCCTGACCCTGGAAGCCATGGGGGTGGAGCACAAGGTCCACAACGCGGTATTCGACGCCATCCAGAAACAAGGCAAGCGCCTGACCAAGCCGGACGAAATGGCTGACTTCATTGCTACCCAAGGCGTCGACAAGGACAAGTTCCTGGCCACCTTCAACTCCTTCGCGATCCAGGGCCAGATCAAGCAGGCCAAGGAGCTGGCGCAGAAGTACGGCGTGCAAGGCGTACCAACCATGATTGTCAACGGCAAGTACCGTTTCGACCTGGGCACTACCGGTGGTCCTGAAGCGACCCTCAACGTTGCCGACCAGTTGATCGCCAAAGAACGCGCAGCCAAGTAAGGGGCTCCTCATGCGCCGCTGGGGTACTGAACGTGTGGTTGGCCTGCGTGAACCGCAGGTCAACGAACATCACCTGGAGTCCACAGGTTTGCCGGCAGACAACCGCCTGCGCCTGCTCAGCTTCAATATCCAGGTGGGCAACAGCACCGAGAAGTACCGGCACTACCTCACCCGGGGCTGGCAGCATTTGCTGCCCCACAACGGCCGGGCCGGTAACCTGCAGAAGATCGGCGACCTGTTGAATGATTTCGACCTGGTCGCCCTGCAGGAAGCCGACGGCGGCAGCATGCGTTCCGGCTATATCAATCAGGTCGAACACCTGGCGCACCTCGGGGCCTTCCCGTACTGGTACCAGCAGCTCAATCGCAACCTCGGACGCCTGGCGCAGCACAGTAATGGTGTGCTCAGTCGTTTGAAGCCCACCTCCATCGAAGATCACCCATTGCCGGGCCCCAAGGGGCGCGGGGCGATTCTCGTGCGTTTTGGCGAAGGGCCTGAGGCCTTGGTGGTGGTGATGATGCACCTGGCGCTCGGGGGGCGTACGCGCAACCTGCAGTTAGCCTACGTGCGCGACCTGATTGGCAACTACAAGCATCAGGTGTTGATGGGTGACATGAACACCCATGCGAACGACCTCCTGCTGAATTCCCCGTTGCGTGACCTCGGGTTACTGGCGCCGCAAGTCGAAGCCACGTTCCCCAGCTGGCGCCCGCAACGCTGTCTTGACCATATCCTGCTCAGCCCGACCCTCACACTCGAGAGTGTGCAGGTATTGGCGCAGCCCATCTCCGATCACCTGCCAGTCGCGGTAGAGATTCGTCTGCCGGGTTCGCTCACGGCTGATGCATTGCCCGCGTTGAGCCCCGGCCCTCGCGGACCCCTTGCATGAGCGACGACGCCCAGCGCTGGAAAGAAAAATACCTGTTAAGCATCGAGCAACAAGAAAAGCTCGAACGCCGTTGGGCTGCCCGCCTCGACCTGCTGCGTCGTGGGCTGGTGCGCAGCACACTGGCGGCAGAAGGCACCGACCGCGCGGTTGACCAATGCATGAAGGAAATGCGCGACGTCGTGCGTACCGACGACATGGACGCCGCCCTCGCCGCCTTGCTGCCGCGCCTGGAGAAGGCGGTACTGGATTCGGAGCAGCGCCGCGAAACCCGGATCGACCAGATGAGCACCGCACTGACCTCCCTGGTCACGCAGTTGCAAAAGCTGCCGCTGCCCCGTGAGGTCGCCCGTCCGCTGAAAACCTTTGCCAAGCAGTTGGATGGCCGCGTCAGTCAGGCGCGCGAGATTCCCTTATTGCTCAGCGAGTTGAGCAGCCTGCAAGGGCAGGCGCTGGATAACCTGGAGCCGGACGGTGAAACCGTGCGTCCCGGGCCGGGTTTGTTGCAACGCCTGTTTGGGGCCAAGGACGCTTCGAGCGAGGCGCCGGCCAGCGAGCCCATCCCCAGTCCGCCGCCGGCCCCTGTTGCCCCCAAGCCCGCCGCCGAGCCCCAGGAGCCCGAGCAGTCCGACGAGTTGACGCAAGCGTTGCGGGCCTTTGCGCCGCCGCCTCAGGCGCCGCTTGCCGCGCAGCCCGAAGCCGCAGCGCCCGCCAAGGCCGCCGATGTCGCCAGTGAAAAGTTTGTGTACGAGGCGCCTGCCCAAAGGGCCGCAGTAGCTGCGGCTGTCGACGTATCTCCAGCACCTGTCGAGCCCTGGGAGCCTGAGCCGCAGTTGCAAGAGCCCGCCACCGAAAGCGCGCTCGCCGCCTTTATCGAAACGCCGCAGGTTGCCGTCGAGGCGCCGCAGGAGACGGTGATCGGCAGCCTCTCGTTCCCTCCGGTTCTTGACGTCGAAGAACCGGACCCCGACGAACTTCAATCGGATGGCCTCTACTCCCTGCCGGATTCACCGGAGCCATCGTACAGCTCCGTGGCCAAGCACATCGAAGATACCCTGATCGGCCTGCTGGAGGAGCTGGCCCTGCCCGAGCGCCATCGGCCCCAGGCCGAAGCCATGCGTGAACGCTTGGCCCACGGCTTGAATTGGTACGAATTGCTGCCGATCCTCGATGACCTGGCGGTGCTGATGCTGGCGATCACCGACAGCGGCCAGCACGAGTTTGAGGCTTACCTCAAACAGCTCAACGAACGCCTTGAAGCCTTCCAGGGCCATCTGCAGGTGGCCAGCGACGGCCATGCCGACAGCCGCTCCGCTGCCAGGGAGCTGGACACGCAGATTCGCGAACAGGTCGACGGCCTGCAAAGCAGTGTCCAGGAAGCCGCGGACCTGGACAGTCTCAAACAGGTGCTCGAAAGCCATCTGGAGGGTTTGCTCGGGACCATGGACGAGCACCAGCAACAACGTGACCAGCGCGAGCAGGAAGTGGCGGCGCGCCTGAAAGGCCTGGCCGAGCGGGTCGCCAATATGGAGCAGGAAGCCCAGGGTTACCGTGAGCACCTGGAGGTGCAACGCCAGAAGGCCCTGGTCGATCCGCTCACCGGTTTGCCTAACCGTGCGGCCTGGAGCGAGCGTCTGGACCATGAGGTCAATGCCTGGCACCAGCGTGGCAATAGCCTGTCGCTGGCGATGTTGGACCTGGATCACTTCAAGCGCATCAACGATGGCTATGGCCATCTGGCGGGTGACAAGGTGCTGAAAATCATCGCCAACGTCCTGCGCAAGCGCCTGCGCCCCAATGACTTTATAGCGCGGTTTGGCGGTGAGGAGTTTGTGTTGCTGATGCCTGACTCGTCCCTCTCGGACGCCCTGGCAGTGGGGGAAGTACTGCGTGCCGCGATTGCCGCCTGCCCATTCCACTTCAAGGGCGAGCCGGTGACGATTACCGTGTCCATGGGCGTGGCGCAACTGCAGCCGGGTGAGCGCAGTGAGCTGGCGCTCAAGCGAGCCGACGAGGCGTTGTATCGGGCCAAGGCGGCTGGGCGTAATCAGGTGCAGGCCGCGTAAAAGGCGTTCCATCGTGTAATTTGACCGCTGGCCACAAACGGTACGTTACACTGTTGCATTATCGTCTTCAGCGTACTGTCTTCCGCCATGAAATCCTTGTACTTCGCCTGTGTATTTCTTCTGCTCGCCGGCTGCGCCAGTGGTCCGTGCCTGGACACCCGCCACCCTTCGGCGAACCACGACAATCGCGTGCAGTTCGTGGTCGTGCACTACACCTCCACCAACCTTGAGCGTTCCCTCGCCCTGCTGACCCACGGCCAGGTCAGCGCTCATTACCTGATCGGTGACGACGCCGGTGCCACCATCTACAAGCTGGTGGATGAGAGCCAACGTGCCTGGCATGCGGGAGAAAGCGAGTGGATGGGGCGTACCTGGCTCAACTCCAGCTCCATCGGCATCGAGATCGTAAATCCTGGCTACAAGGACACCCCCACAGGCCGCTTGTGGTACCCGTACTCGGAGGCCCAGGTGAAATCGCTGGTGGTGCTGCTCAAGGACATCAGCAAGCGCAATGGCATCGACCCCAGGAACATCATCGGCCATAGCGATATCGCGCCGCTGCGCAAGCTCGACCCGGGGCCGCTGTTCCCCTGGAAGCGCCTGGCCGATGAAGGCCTGAGTGTGTGGCCGGATGCCCAGGCCGTCGCCCGTTTCCAGGTGCAGTATGCCGCTGAATTGCCGAGCATTACCTGGTTCCAGGAAGAATTGGCGCTCCTCGGTTACCCGACACCCCAGACGGGTGAGTTGGATGTCGCCACGCGCCATGTGATCGCGGCGTTCCAGATGCGCTTCCGGCCATCCCGGTTCGATGGCGTGCCGGATGCCGAAAGTGCTGCCATCCTGCGTGCCCTGAACCGGCGCTAAGCTGGCGCCTACAAGGGCAGCGCCATATAGAACTGGGTGCCCTGCCCCGGCCGCGAATACACCCCCATGCGGCCGCCGTGCAATTGCACGATCTCCTTGCACAGCGCCAGCCCCAGGCCGGCGCCGCCCTTCTTGCGCCCAACCTGGACAAAGGGTTCGAAGATGCGCCCTTGCTGGCCATAAGCGATACCTTCGCCGTTGTCTTCGACGCTGATAATCACCCGCTCGCCATGACGTCGCGCCTGCAGGCGAATTTGCCCACCGTCGGCGGTATGACGCAGGGCATTGCCCAACAGGTTGTCGAGCACCCGTTCCAATTGCGCCTGGTCGGCATACAGCCGTGGCAGGTCGGATTGCACTTCTACCAGCAGTTCGATGTGTTGCGCATTGGCGGGCTCCGCAAAGCGCGCGCGGGCGTGTTCGAGCAGATCGGTCACGTCGCAGGGGCCCAAGGTGAGTTTCTGCAGGCCATTCTGGTAGCGCGAGAAATTGAGCAGGTCGTTGATCAACTGCATCAGGCGCTGCATTTCTTCATTGACCGTATCCAGCAGGTCCGCTTCACGGGATTCCGGCGGGAACTTCGCGCGTTCACGGAACAGGCCGAACGCCATGTGCATGCCGGTCACCGGCGTGCGCAGTTCATGGGAGGCGCGCAAGACGAATTCGCTGCGCACCCGTTCGAAGGCGCGCTGTTCGGTGACGTCATGCAGCACCATCACCGCGCCAAGGATATGTCCCTGGGTATGGCTGACAGGGGTGAGGCTGTAGGTCAGCAGGCGCAGTTCGCCCTCGACTTCGACTTCCAGGTCCTCCGGCGCGCGCTCCAGAGTGCCGCCGCGCAACACCAGTTGCAGTTGTTCATCCAGCTCCGGGCGCACCAGGGCTTCGCCAAGGCCTTGGCCGAGGCGTTCCTCGTCCCAGCCCAATTGGCGTTGTGCAACCGGATTGAGATGCTCCAGGCGGCCTTGGCGGTCAATCATCAGCAGGCCGTCGTCGATGCTGTCGAGCACGGCTTGCAGGCGCTGCTGGCCGGCCAGCAACTCGTCAACATTAGTCGCCTGATGCTGGCGCACCGCCTCGGCCATAAGGCCGAAGCGACGGGTCAACAGGTTCATTTCCGCTGCCGAAGAGAGCGGCAGCGTCACTTCAAAATCGCCCTGGCCGATCTTGTCCGCTGCTTTTGCCAGCGCTTCGATCGGGCCGCCAAATCGCCGGGCGATGCCATGGGCCGTGACAAATCCGATGATCAGCACGGCAAGGCCCACCAACCCCAGCAAACCGGCGATCAGCAAGGCGCGTGCGCGGGATTTGTGTTCGCTGGTGCTGATGTTTTCCAAGGCCTGCTTATGTTCGGCAATCAGCCCGTTGCGCAGCACATTGAAGGTTTCGGTGAGTTTTTCCTTGCTGCCCGGTGGTGGCGACGCCTGCTGGGATTGCTCGAAGGCGTCCAGCAGGTCCTGGTATTGGGCTCGCGCCTGGCTGAAGCCGTGGCTATGGCCGTCGCGTTGCTCATGGGCGATGCCTTGGTCCAGCAGGTCGAAGTAATGCTGCTTGGAGCTTTGCAATGCCTGCGGATCGGGGCGATGTTCCAGCATCATGATCAATTGGTCGCCCAGGCTTTGGCGCAGCTTGAGCCCCAGGTCCAGCGTGACGAAGTTGCTGCGAATCAGGGACTCCTGGGTCTTGGCCATTTGCATGACGCTGACCAGACCCAGGATCAGACCCAGCAGGGCGACGGTGATCAGCGCTGAGATACTCAGGAACAATCGAGTGCGCAGTTTCATCGCTAGCTTCATAGGGTGCAGCTCACAGGTTGTACTGTTTGCGTTTGCGGTACAGGGTCGACGCGTCGATGCCGAGGGTGCGGGCGGCCTGGTCCAGGGTATCGCTGGTGGCCAGTACGGCGCCGATATGGGCTTTCTCCAGCTCGTCCAGGCTCAACGCCGCGCCAATGCGCGGGGCGTTATTGGTCGGTTGTTCGGCCATGCCGAGGTGGATGATTTCGACCTTTTCCTGTGGGCAGATGATGCTGGCGCGTTCCACCACGTTGCGCAGTTCGCGGATATTGCCTGGCCAGCGATAGTTGAGCAGTGCTTCGCGCGCCTGATCACTGAAGCCCCGCGCCGGGCGGGCGTATTCCTTGACGAAGCGCGCCAGGAAGCGGTCTGCCAGGGTGAGGATGTCTTCACTGCGCTCGCGCAGCGGTGGCAGGTGCAAGGTGATGACGTTGAGGCGATACAGCAAGTCTTCCCGGAAGCGACCGTCGCGCACCATGTCTTCCAGGTTCAGGTTGGTGGCGGCCAGGATACGCACATCGGCGCGACGGGTGACCGGGTCGCCCACGCGCTCATACTCCTTGTCCTGGATAAATCGCAGCAACTTGGGTTGCAGAGTGAGGGGAAAGTCGCCGATCTCGTCGAGAAACAGCGTACCGCCGTCCGCCTGGTTGACTCGGCCCAACGTGCTCTCACTGGCACCGGTAAAGGCGCCACGGCTATGGCCGAACAGCTCGCTTTCCATCAGTTCTGCCGTCAGCGACGGACAGTTGATGGTCACGCAGGATTTCTTCGCGCGCTTGCTCCAGCCGTGAATGGCCCGGGCCAGTTCGCCTTTACCCGTGCCGGACTCGCCGAGGATCAGGATGTTGGCATCGGTACCCGCCACCTGGCGTGCGGTTTCAAGCACAACCATCATTGACGGACTGTGGGAGTCGAGGCCGTCTTTCTGCTGGCGTACGGCGCCTTCCAATACTTCCAGGCGCGCGGAAAGTTGGCGTACTTCCAGCTGTTTGGCGGTGGCCAGGCGAAGTTGGTCGGGGCTGCAAGGCTTGACCAGGTAGTCGGCGGCACCGGCCTGGATTGCGTCCACGGCGGTATCCACGGCGGAATGGGCGGTCACGATCACCACGCGCATCCACGGCGCCTGGATACGCATCTGGGCCAATACCACCAGGCCATCGTCTTCACCCAGGCGCAGGTCCAGGAAGCACAGGTCGAACACCTGGCGTTGCATCAGGGCATCGGCCTGGGCGGCGCTGTTGGCGGTCGCGACGGTGTAGCCTTCATCTTCCAGGCAATAACGGAAGGTGCGGAGGATCGCGGACTCGTCATCCACTAAAAGAATGCGGCCTTGAAGTTCCTTGGCTGATTCCATCTGTCCCGCGCTCCTTAACTATATAAATGATGGTGTTTAGTCCCGGAATAATCGGGCAAGTTGCATGGTTTATTCTGATCGATAAAAGGCGATGTCGTGCAGCTATCTGCGCGGCTTCCTGCGAAGTCCCGCCTTACAGCGTTTTCATGCTGTCTGCCCCTTCGGCACCACCCTCCGTGCTTTCTATCCCTTCATCCGACCACTGACCATCGTGCATTTCGCACGGCGTAGTAGAGGGCATCGTGCAGGATGCTGGGCGATTGACCTAGTGCATATATTTAACTTATTGATTTTATTGGTTTTTATTTTATAAAAAAGCTGGCATGCGCTCTGCAATAGCTATCCCAACGAATAATCAGAATGTGGGAGAAATGCAGCATGACTCGCCAAAGCCTCAGCCAACTGCGTGTATCGCCACTGCGCTTGCAACAAGGGCTGTTTGCCAGCCTGGCCCTGATGGTCACGCTGATTGCAGGCCAGCAGTTGCAGCAATGGCAGCAGAGTCAGCAGCACGCCCCATCGTTCGACCGTCCGGTAACGACCCAGACCCATTTCAGTTCCATTGGCACCCGTAGCGCCGATGTAACCGCCCCGCAATTGCGTGTGGCCGACCAGGATTCCACCCTGGGCGAGCTGCCGACTCAAGAGCGCTGGGTGTTTTAAGCAAGAACGTCGGTCGCTTGATGTCGAGCGCCCGTCCGGCACTACCGCTGTTACCTCTTAAAAGAAGCGTAAGGAGAATCACCATGTTGAGTTGGGCAATCACATTTCTGATCATCGCCATTGTGGCTGCAGTCCTGGGCTTCGGTGGCATCGCGGGCACCGCCACGGGTATCGCCAAGATTCTCTTTGTCGTCTTCCTGGTGATGTTCATTGCTTCGTTCTTCTTTGGTCGTCGCGGCCGAGGCTGAATATGACCACTTTGTCCCTCAAAGCCATTGCTGCCGCCCTGCTCTTGGGCGGCAGCGGCCTGGCGATGGCCGCCAATGACGGCCAATCCCGAGCCAACGAATTGCTCAGTGCGGACCCGCAATACCGCGAGACCTGGCAAGGCGTGGTGAAGAAAGAAGAGCGCCTGCCGGAATGGGTGATGAACCTGTCGGGCACGGCCGAGCAAATGAATGCCGTGGAAGAAGATGGCGACAAGTACCTGGTGGGGCCGCTCTGCGAAACTGCGGATACATGCCTCCAAAAGCGCCTGATCGTCGCCTTCAGCCTCGACAAGGAAGATGCCTACGCCATGTTGGTGGAAGTCCCGGCCGGTTTGCCGGCGGACAAGTCCCCGACGCGGCACGCCGATTACCGGTTTATCGGTAAGCCGGACGAAGGCATGCAAAAGCTCCTCATGGAGCAGCTGAAGAAAGATCCGAATTGGTACTAGGTTGCGTCTGACGCGTCTGTCGTCTGCGCAATCAGCGTCCATGGAAAGAAGCCCCGCGCTTCTTTCTGTCTGCATTGCCCGCCAAGGGTGATGCATGACCAGGGGGCCGGGTTGCTCTGATCAATCGGGATCGGCGTGACCTACGGGCACAGGGAGTGCCTGCGCAAGGGCCGGGTCAGGCGAAAAGCTGCGACGCAGGTTCACAAGCCCACGGCTTGCTGAACTTGCGGCGGGCTTGTGACTCTTATTCCCGCCTCCTATGCTGCCCATAGCCGCAAATCCTGATTTTGCTTTCGACCAACCATTTCTGGGTGTGTCGGGGCGACCATCTATCGAGAAAGTTTTGCCCGCGCCATAGGACGTTTCCGACACTCGACGGCAGAGTTCCCGGGCATTTCTGCCAACCTCTCCAAGACCTGCAAAATCTCTGCGCGAGCCTGAATTGGCCGGTTCACGGCATATTCACCGGACAAAATGTCACATTTGAACTGACCGTTCGGACAGTTATTATGAAAAAAAGTCATGCCGATTTGGCATGGGGTAGGCGTTTACGGCATTAGACGTCGTCCCCTTGCATGGGAATAGTTGCGCCTTTTTTCGCCTGCCAGTAAGCCATTTCGGCCATGCTGCGGTGACCTTCCATGGAGGCAGATGCACACACTTTTTCGCTCTCGAGCGTTGCAGCTGGCGCATTTGCCTTAAGTTCACTTGAAGTAAGGGTAATGACATGAAGAAGGCAAAGCTAAGCCTCGCCTGGCAGATCCTCATCGGTTTGGTATTGGGGATCGCAATCGGCGCAGTGCTCAACCATTTCAGTGCTGAGAAGGCCTGGTGGATCAGCAATGTGTTGCAGCCAGCGGGCGATATCTTTATCCGCCTGATCAAGATGATCGTGATCCCGATTGTGATTTCCTCGTTGATCGTCGGCATTGCCGGTGTCGGTGACGCGAAAAAGCTCGGGCGCATCGGCGTCAAAACCATCCTTTACTTCGAAGTGGTCACCACCATCGCCATTGTGGTCGGCCTGCTGCTGGCCAATCTGTTCCACCCGGGCGCAGGCATCGACATGAGTACCCTGGGTACCGTCGATATTTCCAAGTACCAGGCGACCGCCGCCGAGGTGCAGCATGAGCATGCGTTCATCCAGACCATCCTCAACCTGATCCCGTCTAACATCTTCGCCGCTGTAGCCCGTGGCGAGATGCTGCCGATCATCTTCTTCTCCGTGCTGTTCGGCCTGGGCCTGTCGAGCCTCAAGCCGGATCTGCGCGAGCCGCTGGTGACCATGTTCCAGGGCGTGTCCGAGAGCATGTTCAAAGTCACCCACATGATCATGAAGTACGCCCCCATCGGCGTATTCGCGCTGATCGCGGTGACGGTGGCGAACTTCGGCTTCGCTTCGTTGCTGCCATTGGCCAAGCTGGTGATCCTGGTTTACGTCGCCATCCTGTTCTTCGCCTTTGCAGTGCTGGGCCTGATCGCTCGCCTGTTCGGCTTCTCGATCCTCAAGCTGATCCGCATCTTCAAGGACGAGTTGGTGCTGGCCTACTCCACCGCCAGTTCCGAAACCGTGCTGCCGCGTGTGATCGAGAAAATGGAAGCCTACGGTGCGCCGAAGGCCATCTGCAGCTTCGTGGTACCGACCGGCTACTCGTTCAATCTAGACGGTTCGACCCTGTACCAGAGCATCGCGGCGATCTTTATCGCCCAGCTGTATGGCATCGACTTGTCGATTGGCCAGCAACTGATGCTGGTATTGACCCTGATGGTCACCTCCAAAGGCATCGCCGGTGTGCCGGGCGTGTCCTTCGTGGTGCTGCTGGCCACCCTGGGCAGCGTGGGCATCCCATTGGAAGGCCTGGCGTTCATCGCCGGTGTCGACCGCATCATGGACATGGCCCGCACCGCCCTGAACGTGATCGGCAACGCCCTGGCCGTGCTGGTCATCTCCCGTTGGGAAGGCATGTACGACGACGCCAAGGGCGAGCGCTACTGGAACTCCCTGCCGCACTGGCGCACCAAGGAAGCGCTGCCGGCCGGCGAGATCACTCGCGGCTGATAGTACGATTGCGCTGACACAAACCTCGGATAATTCCGGGGTTTGTCGTTTCTGCCAGCCCCGCTATCATTCGCCCCATCTTTCGGGGGATTCAACTGATGCTCAATGGCCTGTGGCTTGGCTTCTTTGTCGTGGCAATGGTGTCAGCACTGGCGCAATGGCTGGTGGGCGGTAACGCCGGGATTTTCGCGGCGATGGTCGAAAGCATTTTCGCCATGGCCAAATTGTCGGTGGAAGTGATGGTGCTGTTGTTCGGCACCCTGACGTTATGGCTGGGCTTCTTGCGGATCGCCGAAAAAGCCGGGATTGTCGAATGGCTGGCCAAGGCCCTGGGCCCGCTGTTCCTGCGCCTGATGCCGGAAGTGCCGGCCGGTCACCCGGCCATTGGCCTGATCACCCTCAACTTTGCCGCCAACGGCTTGGGCCTGGATAACGCAGCAACACCTATCGGCCTGAAGGCCATGAAGGCGCTGCAAGAGCTCAATCCCATCCCTAACACGGCGACTAACGCACAGATCCTGTTCCTGGTGCTCAATGCATCCTCCCTGACCCTGTTGCCGGTGACGATCTTCATGTATCGCGCCCAGCAAGGTGCGCCCGATCCGACCCTGGTATTCCTGCCGATCCTGCTGGCCACCAGCGCATCCACATTGGTGGGCCTGCTGTCGGTGGCGGTGATGCAGCGCCTGCGGCTGTGGGACCCGGTGGTGCTGGCCTACCTGGTTCCAGGCGCATTGGTACTGGGTGGGTTCATGGCCCTGCTGGCGACCCTCTCGGCCACCGCATTGGCGGGATTGTCGTCAATCCTCGGCAACCTCACGTTGTTCGGCCTGATCATGCTGTTCCTGCTGATCGGCGCGCTGCGCAAGGTGAAGGTCTACGAAGCATTTGTCGAAGGCGCCAAAGAAGGTTTCGACGTTGCCAAGAACCTGTTGCCGTACCTGGTGGCGATGCTCTGTGCGGTGGGCGTGTTGCGTGCCTCCGGCGCGCTGGACCTGGGCCTCGAAGGCATTCGCCATGTGGTGGCCTGGACGGGCATGGACACGCGCTTTGTCGACGCCTTGCCGACGGCGATGGTCAAGCCCTTCTCCGGCAGCGCGGCCCGGGCGATGTTGATCGAGACCATGCAGACCCAGGGGGTGGACAGCTTCCCGGCGTTGGTGGCAGCGACGATTCAGGGCAGTACGGAGACCACCTTTTATGTGTTGGCGGTGTACTTCGGTTCGGTCGGCATCCAGCGGGCGCGGCATGCCGTAGGGTGCGCGTTGCTGGCTGAGTTTGCTGGTGTGGTCGCAGCGATCGCGGTGTGCTACTGGTTCTTTGGCTGAAGCTTAAATAGCTATCGGGAGCAAGCCCCCTCCCATATTTGAATGTGTTCACAGATCCACATGTGGGAGGGGGCCCCCCGATGAGGCCCTCAGCGTTTCCCCGCACCATTGCCCTGCTGAACAACCCACTCCACCACCTGCCTGTTCAACTGATCTCCCGCCAACCCAAACCCGGCCACCACCGCCGGCACTTTGGTGTCAGTCACCGCCTGCTGCACTTCAAACCGCCGGCTGGCAATAATCCGCTGATCACTCCCACGCACCAGGCGTGCGTCGAGGCGGATCACCACCGCTACCGCACTGCCCCGGTACTCGCTCTGAAACGCCTGCAACTGCCCGCCCAATTCATAATCGGCCTGCAGGTTGGTGTCGTCGGTGCTCAACAGCGTCACGCGTCCATCGCGCTGGAACCCGTCCATCAGGCGATTGCGCAGCAGCACGGGCACTGGGTCGCTCCAGCGTGAGTTCGCATAGCTGCTGATCAAATCGCCATTGGGCACCACGGCGATGCGCGGGCTGTCGAGGAACTCACTGGTCTGCGGCTTTGCCAGGCGCAGCGACCAACTGACCGGCGCTCCCTGGTTGGCGGCCTGGGCCGAGGGCAGTCGGTAGACGTCCGACGGATCCGCCTTGGGCAGGATCGAGCAGGCGCTGATCAGCGCCAAGGCCACAGGGGCGATCATTTGGTAAGCACGCTTCATGGCGTGAACTCCTTGTTCTTGTCGCTGCCCAGCAGGTAGCCGCTGGGGTTGGCTTCCAGGCGGCGAGAGATGGCGCGCAGTGAACCGAGGGTTTCGCGCAGTTCGCGCACGGCCGGCGCCAGTTCGTTGAGACCCTGCATGCCGCTGTTCACCGAGTCCTTGTTGTTGGTGAGCAAGGTATTGATGGTGGCGGTGCTTTGCTCAAGGGATTTCATCGCCTGTTCGGCGCTGCCGAAGACCTGCTTGCCTTGATCACTGAGCAGGCCATTGGCGTTGCGCATCAGCGCCGTGGTCTGCTCCAGGGCGGCTCCGGCCTGCTTGCTTACCTGCATCAATTGCTGCATCACCACCTTGATATCCCCACGCTGGTCGGCAATCGCGCCGGTGGTCTGTTCCAGATGGTCCAGGGTGTTGCTGAGGCGCTCGACATTCTGCGCGGAGAACATGTCGTTGGCGTTGTGCAGCAGCAGGTTGATGCTGGTCATCAGGTCGTTGCTGTTATTGAGCAATCGCGCGATCGGCGATGGCGAGGCGATGATCTCCGGCAGGTTGCCGTCCTTGCCCTTGAGCTCCGGGCTTTGCGGCGTGCCGCCGCTGAGTTGGATGATCGAGGTGCCGGTGATGCCGGTCAGCGCGAGTTTGGCCTGGGTGTCTTCCTTGATCGGTGTCTGGCCGGCCAGGCGAATGCGCGCGAGTACGCGGCGCGGGTCCTTGGGGTCCAGGCGCAGGCTGATGACATCGCCCACCTTGATCCCGCTGTATTGCACCGAGCTGCCCTGGGACAGACCGCTGACCGCTTCGTTGAAGATCACTTCGTAATCCTGGAAGGCGCTGTCGACGCTGGATTTGGCCAGCCACAGGCCAAACAGCATCGCGCCGACCACCACGATCACGCTGAACAGACCGATCATCACATGATGGGCTCGGGTTTCCATGTCATACCTCGTTGAGCGGTTGAGCGGCATCCAATGCCGCGCGGCCTCGGGGGCCGTGGAAATATTCGTGAATCCAGGCGTCGTCCGTTTCCGAGACGATATCGATGGCATCGGCCACCAGCACCTTCTTCTGCGCCAGCACCGCCACACGGTCGGTGATGGTGTAGAGCGTGTCCAGGTCATGGGTGACCAGGAACACGCTCAGGTCCAGCGCATCACGCAGGGTCAGGATCAGTTGGTCGAATTGCGCCGCACCAATCGGGTCGAGGCCGGCGGTGGGTTCGTCGAGGAACAGGATGTCCGGGTCCAGCGCCAGGGCGCGTGCCAGGGCCGCGCGCTTGATCATGCCGCCGGACAGCGAGGCCGGGTATTTGTCGGCCGCCGACAGCGGCAGTCCGGCCAAGGCCAGCTTGACCGCCGCCAAGTGCTCGGCATCACGGCGGCTGAGCCCGGCATGTTCGATCAGCGGCAGCGCGACGTTCTCGGTCACTGTCAGCGAGGAGAACAGCGCGCCCTTCTGGAACAGTACGCCAAAGCGCCGTTCCACCAGCGAGCGTTCATGTTCCGGCAGGCTCGGCAGGTTCTTACCGAACACCCGCACTTCGCCTTCACTGGGCCGGCGCAGGCCGACGATGCTGCGCAGCAGCACCGACTTGCCGCTGCCGGAGCCGCCGACCACCGCAAGGATTTCGCCCTTGTACAGATCCAGGTCGAGATGCTCGTGTACGCGCTGGCTGCCAAAGCGATTGCACAGGCCACGCACTTCAATCACCGCCTCGGTGGGCGCACGGTGCAGACGACTCACCAGCCCATCTCCATGAAGAACAACGCGGCCACCGCATCCAGCACGATCACCACAAAGATCGATTGCACCACGCTGGAGGTGGTGTGGGCGCCGACCGATTCGGCGCTGCCGCTGACCTTGAAGCCTTCCAGGCAGCCGATGGCGGCGATCAGGAAGGCGAAGAACGGGGCTTTTACCATGCCCACCAGGAAGTGCTGCACGCCAATGTCCGATTGCAGCAGCGAGAGGAACATCGCCGGCGAGATGTCCAGGGCCACGGCGCAGACCACGCCGCCGCCGACGATCCCCGCCAGCATTGCCATGAACGTCAGCATCGGCAGTGCCACCAGCAACGCCAGCACGCGCGGCAATACCAGCAACTCCATCGGGTCCAGGCCCAGGGTGCGGATGGCGTCGATTTCTTCATTGGCCTTCATCGAGCCGATTTGCGCGGTGAAGGCGCTGGCGGTGCGACCGGCAATCAGGATGGCGGTGAGCAATACGCCGAATTCCCGTAGGAAAGAGAACGCCACCAGGTCCACGGTAAAGATCGTTGCGCCAAAGCTCTTGAGCACTGTAGCGCCGAGGAACGCCACGACGGCGCCCACCAGAAAGGTCAGCAACGCGACGATGGGCGCGGCGTCGAGGCCGACCTGTTCAAGATGGGCGACCATCGGCGTCAGGCGCCAGCGCTTGGGCCGGAAAATGCCCCGGGCAAAGGTTTCGAGGATCAGGCCGATAAAGCCCAGCAGTTGCTTGCTGTCTTGCCAGACCTTGTCCACGGCCGCGCCGATACGCGCCAGCACCTGAATGCCAGTGGCTTCTTCCGGCGCTTTGTCCGGCACGCAAAAATCGTTGAGGGAGCGGTAGACGGTCTTGAGCAGCGCGCGGTCGGCGGCGGACAGGCTGCAGTCGGTCTGCTCGGCGGATTGTTCGATACGGGTGGGCCCCAGCAGCTCCACCAGCAGCGAGGCGCCGGCGGTATCCAGGGCGCCGAGACCATTGAGATCGATGCGCGCACCAGCATCGTATTGGCCGTCGAGCTTGTCCGACAGCTTCTTCAGGTTTGCGTAGTGGGCAAGCGTCCAGTCCCCTGTAATCCGCAGTAATGGGGGGGCGGTGGACGTATCGAGGTGGGCTGTGCCGGCCGTGGTGCTACTGGTCATAAGCTCCGAGCTTGTTTGCTATCCACAATTCCTACGTAATAGCACGATCCTGCCTACTTTGGGTTGTCCGTTTGTGCTGCGTCAGTCACTTTGAAGCGCAGCACACCGATGACCTGCCCGTCTTCGGTCAGCACCCTCACCTGCCAGCGGCCGACCGCATCGGGCGGGAAGTTCTGCTTGTGGGTCCAGGCGCGATAGCCTTCCTTGCGCCCGCCGTGGATATCCAACGCGATGCGGTCCACCTCTTTGCCGTTGAGTTTCCACACGTGGTAGATCCGCTCATCCAGCCCGCGCGGCGCGTTGATTGCGGTGTAGGCATAGAGCCCGCCGCTGCGCAGTTGGGCGGCGCTGACTTCCTTGAGGTCGTCACCCGGCGTGCGGTCTTGCAGTTGGGTGCTGATCGCCACTTCGGTCATCCACAAGGTGGCCGGCGGTACCCAACTGCGCAGGAACCAGCCCGCGCAACCAATGGCGGCCGTTACCCCTAGCAGCATCGCCCAGCCCTTGAGGCTGCGCAGCGGCAGGCTCACCGCCAGGCTTGGAATCGACAAGGCCATGGCGACGCCGAGGGCGAGTTTGTAACTTTCGGCGGTGGTCAGGTGCAGGATGATCGGCAGCGCAGTGAGCAGCGCGGCGAACAGGGTCAGGGTGTGCAACGCGAGGAACAACGAACGCTTGGGCGCCAGCCATTTGTAGTACAGCGGGTCGACGATCGACACCAGCGCGGCCGCGCCGAGCAGGCCGGTGAACACCGATTGGCCGCTGTTCCAGGCAGTGGTGACGAAAAAGAACGGCAGCACGAAGAACAGACTTTCCTGGTGGATCATCTGGGTCGCGTAGCGCAGCAGGGGTTCGGGTATTTCGCGCTTGAAGACTTTGGTGAACAGCTGGGTAAAGCTGTTTTCCAGCATCAGCCACAGCCAGCTCACCAGCATGATCACCGCGATCCAACTGGCCATGCCCTGCTGGCGATCTACCAGGATGAAGCTGCAGACACCCGAGATAAAACCGCCGAGTGCAATCACCCCTGGGTAGCGCTTCATCAGTTCGAGGACGCGGGTGATTAAGCGGGTCAGGTTTTGCATTCGGCGGTTCGCAGTCTTTGTAGGAAAAAATCCCAGACAGAATAACGTCTTAGGCCAGGGTTCGGTGCCTCATTACGCGATCCGTTTGCGATAACGGCGCACGCCGATCAACGCAATGGCAATCAGCCCGAGGACGCCGGCGCCGATCCAGTTGAGCATGTCGTAGCTCAGGAGTGGTTTCTCGATGCGCCAGTAACCCGGTTGCTTGAGCAACTCGCGCATGGCCTGGCTGGTCTGCTCCAGGCTCACGGCCTTGATGCGTTTGACCGGGTCGCTGAAGTGGCCGTTGTCGTAATCGCCCGAGGCGCTCCAATAATAGTCGGCCAGCGCGCTATTGCCCTGCACGGCCCAGGCCTGGCGGGCGATGGCGGCCTGTTTGAGGCGGGCAAATACCGTTGGGTCAAGGCCGTCCTTGAGCAGTTGCGCCTTGAGGTCTTGCAGCACCTGCTCGGCTTCGGGGAGGTTGTCCCGCTCGAGGTCGGCATTCAGGCTGAGGAAGCCAACGCCGCCGAGCACTTCGCGCTCGCTCCAGGGCCCGTAGGACAACCCATGCTTGAGGCGTAGTTGGCGGTACAGCGCCCAGTCCAGGTAATCCTTGAGCAGGTCGTAGGTTTCATCATGCTGGTCGTCCAGTACCGGCTCGGGGAACAGCCAGTGCAGTTTGGCACTGTCGCCCACCCAGCCGTGGATCAGGTCGCGGTGGCTGGCGGCGGCGTGCTGGATCTGCGGCAGCGCCGGGTGCTCGCTGGGTTCGATCGGGTCGAGTTGACCGTAGGTGCGCTCCAGGTAGGCCGGCAGCAGTTTGTCGAGGTCGCCGACGATGATCAGGGTCATGTTGTTGGGGGCGTACCAATTTTTGCGCAGCGTCTCCAGCTGGTCGCGGGTCAGGTGATCGACCTCGGCACGCTCGGCGCATTTGAGCCCCAGCTCGATGGCCAGTTGATTGCTGGCGGTGTGGCCCAGGTCCTGGCGGTCGAGCAGGCGTTGCAGGTGGGAGTAATGACCGCCGTCTTCGCGCTCGACTACCTGTTTGGCCGCGTTGATATTGGCGTCGGTCAGCTGGGTGCGGGTGATGATCGCCAGCAGCAGGTCGAGCACCTTGCGCTGGTTTTGCGCGGGCGCCTCGATCACAAAGGTCGTATCGGCGTTGCTGGTGTAGGCGTTCCACTCGCCACCCAGGGCTTGCATGCGGTCTTCCAGCTCGCCTTCGCCGCCGCCGTCGATACCGCTGAACAGCAAGTGCTCGAGCAGGTGCGGCAGTTCCTTGTCCTCGCAGCCGAAGTCGTCCAGGCCGACGCCAACCACCAGGCGAATCGCCACATGGCCGCGCTCGGTGTCCGGTTTAAGCAGCAATTGCAGGCCGTTGGGCAAGGTGTAGCCCTCAACCTTCAAGCGGTCAAAGGCAAAGACGTGGGCAGAACCCATGAGCAGGCAAGCGAACAACAGGCGACGCATAACAAGCTTCCTGGCGAGTGAGGTCAGCTTTAACTGACTTCACGGGCCATCGTACGTTCAGGGCGAATGTGTGATGTCGGCAATATCTTCGGCGGAGAGTGCGCCGGTGTCGGACGTTTCCAAGACTACATAAGCACTGCTGCAAAACAACGAGTTCAAGCGTTTCATGTCGGCAATCAGCTCCAGATGCAGGGAACTGGTCTCCAGGCTCTGCACGATCTTGCGCTGCAGGCGGCTGACGTGGGCATGGGCCAGGCGGCGTTCCTGGGCGCGGAAGCGGCGCTTTTCGCGCAGCAGTTGGCGGGCGCTTTCCGGGTCGGCACTGAGGAACACCGACAAGCCCAGGCGCAGGTTGGCGATCAATTGGCTGTGCAGGCCGGTGAGTTCTTCCAGGCCCACTTCGGAAAACTGGCGGCGTTGGGAGGTTTTCTGCTGCTGGACTTTACGCAGCATGCGTTCGATCAGGTCGCCGGCCAGTTTCAGGTTGATCGACAGCTCGATGATTTCGGCCCAGCGCCGACTGTCTTGCTCGCTGAGGTCTTCGCGGGGCATTTGCGCCAGGTAGAGTTTGATCGCGCTGTAGAGTGCCTCGACATCATCGCTGAGGCTGCGTATTTCCTGGGTAATGGCTGTCTGTTTGCCGCGCAGCACTTCCTGCATGGCGGTAAGCATGTTGTCGATCAGATCACCCAGGCGCAGGGTTTCGCGCGCGGCGTTGGCCAGGGCCAGGCTCGGTGTGGTCAGGGCCGTGGGGTCCAGGTGGCGCGGTTGGGCCTTGCCGTTGACCTCGTCCCGCTCCGGCAGCAACCAGGCGCACAGCCTGGCCATGGGGCCGATGGTGGGCAGCAGGATCAGGCAACGGCTGACGTTGTAGAGCAGGTGGAAGGTGATGACCATGCCTTGGGCACTGTAGTCCAGCCCGTCCATCCACAGCACCAACGGGTCGAGTACCGGAATAATCAGCAGCAGGCCGATCAGTTTGTACAGCAGGCTGCCCAAGGCGACCTGGCGACCGGCGGCGTTCTGCATGCTGGTGCTGAGAAAGGCCAGCACGCCGCTGCCGATGTTGGCGCCGATTACCAGGCCGATGGCCACGTGCAAGCCGATCACCCCGGCGCCGGCCAGGGTGGCGGTCAGCAGGACAGCGGCGAGGCTGGAGTAGGAAATCATCGCGAACAGGGCGCCGACCAGGGCATCGAGCAAAATATCGCCGGTCAGCGAGGCGAACAGTACTTTCACGCCCTGGGCGTGGGTAATCGGCCCGGCGGCTTCGACGATTAACTGCAGCGCGAGGATGATCAGCCCGAGGCCGATCCCGACCCGGCCCAACTGCCCTGCCCGCGTCTGTTTGCGCGACAGGAAGAAAATCACCCCGAGAAAGATCAGCAGCGGCGACAGCCAGGACAGGTCGAAGGTCAGCACCCGCGCCATCAGCGCGGTACCGACGTCGGCGCCGAGCATGGTCGCCAGGGCGGGCACCAGCCCCATCAGGCCCTGGCCGACAAAGGAGGTCACCAGCATTGCCGTGGCGTTGCTGCTCTGCACCATGGCAGTCACCAGGATGCCGGCGACAAATGCCAGCCAGCGCTTGGACATGTTCTGCCCGATGACTTGACGCAGGTTTGAACCGTAGACCCGCAGGATGCCGGTACGGACGATGTGCGTGCCCCAGATAAGCAGGGTCACGGCGGAAAGCAGATTGAGCAAGGTCAGCATGCTCGGCCCCCCGTGTGGGTGCGCTCCAAGAGGAGCGAAGGAAAGTTGCCGCGTGCCGTTCTACGTCTTGTAGTTAAGCTGTAGTTGGCGAATGGGCTCGGCGCCAGCATCGCATAGCTAAAGTGGGGATTGAAACAAAACTGTCATGAAATCAGCTTTTTATGCATGAAAAAAAGGGGCTTATAAAAGCCCCTTTTTTGTCTGGCTCGGGTTTATTGACCCGGAATGTCCTTGCGCAGTTTCACAGGGTCCTGCTGTTTCTTCTTTTTCGCGATGGCGGTGCGCATCTTGATGTTCACCGCTTCCACCGCCAGCGAGAACGCCATGGCGAAGTAGACGTAGCCTTTTGGCACGTGCACGTCGAAGGATTCGGCGATCAGCACGGTACCGACCACCAGCAGGAACGACAGTGCCAGCATTTTCAGAGACGGGTGCTTGTCGATGAAGTCGCTGATGGTGCCGGCGGCCAGCATCATCACCAATACGGCAACAATGATCGCGGCAACCATGACCGGCACATGGGAGACCATGCCCACGGCGGTGATCACCGAGTCCAGGGAGAACACGATGTCGATGATCGCGATCTGGATGATGGTGTAGATGAACTTGCCACCGGCGCCCTTGGGTTCGTCGTGGGTTTCGTCTTCACCTTCCAGGGCGTGGTACATCTCCTGGGAGCTTTTCCACAGCAGGAACAGGCCACCGAAGAACAGGATCAGGTCGCGGCCTGAAATGCCTTGGCCGAAGACCACGAACAGGTCGTCGGTCAGGCGCATGACCCAGGTGATCGACAGCAGCAACAGGATTCGCGTGACCATGGCCAATGCCAGGCCGAAGATCCGGGTGCGTGCCTGCATATGCTTGGGCATGCGGCTGACCAGGATCGAAATCATGATGATGTTATCGATGCCCAGGACGATCTCGAGGGCCGTCAGGGTGAAGAAGGCAATCCAGATTTCCGGATTGGTCAGCCATTCCATGTGTATTCCTTTGAGCAAGTGTTAAACCGCGCAAGCTGCAGCGCCGCGCGGTGAGTGAGTCGGTACGATTATAGAGTGCTGAACAGCGGAAAAATCCCCATCAGCAATGCGGCGAACATTATGCACAGGCATACCAGTACTGCCCACTTCAAGGTGAAGCGTTGGTGATCGCCAAATTCGATACCGGCCAGGGCCACCAACAGGTAGGTCGACGGTACCAGCGGGCTGAGCAAGTGCACGGGCTGGCCAACGATCGAGGCGCGAGCCATTTCCACTGCGGTGATGCCGTAGTGGCTGGCGGCTTCGGCGAGTACTGGCAGTACGCCGTAGTAGAACGCATCGTTGGACATGAAGAAGGTGAACGGCATGCTCACCAGTGCGGTGATCACCGCCAGGTAAGGGCCCATGGCTTCCGGAATGACGGCCAGCAGGCTCTTGGACATGGCATCGACCATGCCGGTGCCCGACAGGATGCCGGTGAAGATCCCTGCGGCGAAGATCAACCCTACCACCGCCAATACGCTGCCGGCGTGGGCGGCGACGCGGTCTTTCTGCTGTTGCAGGCACGGGTAGTTGACGATCATCGCGATACTGAATGCCACCATGAACAGCACCGGCAGCGGCAACAGGCCGGCGATCAGGGTGCACATCAGGGCCAGGGTCAGGGCACCGTTGAACCAGATCAGCTTCGGACGGCGGGCGTCCGGGTATTGCGACACGCTGATCTCGCTGTGGTCGATCTCGTCGCCTTGCAGGTGCAGTTCACCCAGGCGCGCCCGTTCGCGCTTGCCGTACATGTAGGCAATCACCAGGATCGCCACCACACCGGCGGCCATCGCCGGGATCATCGGGACGAAAATATCCGAGGGGTCCACGTGCAGCGCACTGGCGGCGCGGGCGGTCGGGCCGCCCCAGGGGGTCATGTTCATCACGCCACCGGCGAGGATGATCAGGCCGGCCATGATCCGCGGGCTCATGCCGATGCGCTGGTACAGCGGCAGCATGGCGGCCACGCAGATCATGTAAGTGGTGGCGCCGTCACCGTCGAGGGACACCACCAGGGCCAACACGGCGGTGCCGACCGACACCTTCAGCGGGTCGCCCTTGACCATCTTGAGGATCTTGCGCACGGCCGGGTCGAACAGGCCGGAGTCGATCATCAGGGCAAAGTAGAGGATGGCGAACATCAGCATCACGCCGGTCGGCGCGAGCTTGGTGATGCCTTCGAGCATCATCGGGCCGATCTTCGGTGCGAAACCGCCGAACAGCGCGAACAGGATAGGCACGATGATCAGGGCGATCAGCGCGGACAGGCGCTTGGTCATGATCAGGAACATGAACGTGATGACCATGGCAAAGCCAAGGAAAGTCAGCATAGGAATACTCCAGGCGTAGCGCGGCTAGGGAATGGCGAACCGGGGTGGGGTCAGCGCAGAACGAAGGGCACGAGGCGTACGGGTGGAGTTGGAGCGAACAGGCGGGTACGGACGGACATCGGGGATCACCATTGTTGTTGTGTACAGCCGGTCTGTTGCCGGCAGTTGGGGGCGATCCTAGACGCGTTAGCTTTCAGCCAGCTTTCGTTGGTAAAACAGTTGGTGGTGGGAAGATGTACGGTCTTCAGGTGTACACAATTCAAATGTGGAAGGGGACTTGCTCCCACATTGGAATGTGTTTATTCCGTGTACTTCAGGGCAGCTCGAGGCCGCCCGCTGCTTTGTGCAGTTTGCGCAGGTGTTCACCCACCTGCTTGAGGTTGGCTTCACACGCGGCAATTTCGGCCGCGCGGGACGGCTCCAGCAGCGCCCTCACCTCTTTATCCAGCTCGCCGGTGAGCGATTGCAGCTGCTTCTGGCGCTCAGCGCTTTCCGATTCCAGGCGCTTGGCTTCCGACGGTTGCGGCAGGCCATAGCCACCGCTGCCGAGCAGTTCCGCCGGGCGGCTGAGGAAGCCACTGTTGGCGAGGATCTGCTGCAGTGTGGCGTTGGCTTTCTCCATGCCGCCGTTTTTCAGCTCGCGTGCACCGAGGTAGCGTTGCTTGACTTCGTCCTGGGCCAGCATCAGCTGTTTGCGAAAGCTCGCCTGTTCCAGCAGCAGCAGTGCGGCGCTGGTGCGCAGGTCGGCCTGGTCAAACCACTGCCGGCGCTCTTCGGCGCTGAGGGACAGCCAGTCTTCAACCTGGGTCTGTTTGATCGGCAGATGTTTGCGCAGCACGTCGAACATGGCCTGGTAGCGTTCGCGGAAGGAGTCGAAGTGATACCCCAGGCGCATGGCCTCGCGTTTGTCGTTGAGTACGCTGGTATCCGCCAGGCCACGGGCTTGCAGCACTTCCAGCAGGCCATTCGGTGTGATGTTGTCCAGGCCGGTCAGCTGCGGGTTGGCGCTGCCGCTGCGCAGCAGTTTCAGGCTTTCGACCGCGCAGTTGTTGGACAGGAAGTAATAGTTGCCGTCATAGCTCCAATGCATTTCAGCGGCGTGCTCGACGGTGTCGTTGATCTCCTGGCGCGACAGTTTCAGCGGCACGGACGCCAGGCCGCGCAGTTCGGTCTTGGTGTATTCGTCGATCACCTGGGCCAGCGGCAACACGAACAGCCGTGACGGGTACTTGCCCACCAGGCCGTCCCAGCTGGACAGCTGTACATCGCCGACGAAGGCGCGGTAGGACAGCACCAGGTGCTGGTCCAGGTCGAGTCGGCAGTCCGGCCCACGGGGGCGGCCCGGCGCGCAGATCACCAGGCGTAACATACTGTGGCCCCAGCGGCTGACCAGGTTCTGGTTGGCTTCGGCCAGCAGGTAGTCGATTTCGTAGACCCGCTCCGGGTCGACGTGGCCCAGGGGGGTCTTGGCGAAATCGTTGCCGGCGTTGAGGAACGCGTAGGTCTTGGCGCAGGTGTCTTGTTCCGGTGGGGCCCAGCCGAAGTGTTCCTTGTAATAGCGGAACAGCGCGGGGCGCCGGCAGGCATAGCTTGGGTCGAGGAGGAAGTACTCCATATTGACCGCTACGAATTCCAGCGGGCTGGTGGTTTCGTAGATATCCGGGCTGCGCGCGACCTGACGGTTGTGTTGTTCGCGCTCACCGCGACGGCCGACATATTGCGGCCAGCCCGCCAGGTCCAGCAGGCGCGGGTCATCGCTGAGGGTGAAGCGCCGGTCATTCTGGCCACGACATTGGTCGGGCAGGCCGATCAGGCCGGTGATGTTGTTCTGGCGGCTGCAACGCTGGATCAGCGCGCGTTCGTCCTTGGGCCACAGGCGCGCACGGTCATAGATGTGGGTCAGTTCGTGCAGGACGGTGGCGAGCATTTCCCGGCGCACGGTGCCGTGGGGGCGATTGGTTTTCTGCGTGGCGGCGCTGCCGTCGGTCAGGCTGTCGAGCAGGTTGCGGTTGAGGTCCAGCTCGGACACCAACGAAGCCTGGCCATAGGCATTTTCGGGCATCTTGTCGGTCCAGCCGACATCGATGCGCCGGTCCAACTGCTCGACGAAGCGCGGTGGCAGCGAGCGCATCGCCTCATCGAGCAATGCCTGGCTGGCCTGCTGTTCGGCCGGGCTCAAGCCATCTGTCTTGAGCCGCAGTTGCAGGCTGGCCTGGGCTGCGCTGGCACACAGCAGCACAGTCCCGGCCAGGAGCCAGGCGACAAGGCGCCTCACAGAGCGAGGATAGCTTCGGCGAGGGTCTGGTCGCTGGCATCGCGCGCTTCCGGCAGGCGGGTGCGCAGGGTGTCGAAGGCGGCTTCCAACTGTGCGCCGCGGATCTCGCCGTTGGTGGCGACGAAACTGGCCGCGTCATCGTGGGCTTCGCGCACGACTTTGGAGTCGCGGATGGAGGTGGTGGTGTCCGAAGTGAAATCAATGGTGCGGCCAGAGGCGCGAACAATGATGTTACTGGTGGCCACCAGGGTATGTGCCTGGGCAACGTCGGCCAACAACAGCAGGCCAAGGGTGGCGGCGATCAGCGGGCTACGCATGGAATGACTCCGAAATACAAAGATGATTATTGGACGAGAATTGCCTGCGCCAGTTCAAGGTCGCTGGCGTTAAGTTTTGGTTGGGTACGGCGCAGGTAATCCAGCGCGGATTCCAGCCGTGCGCCCCGCCATTGGCCGTCAGTGGCGATAAACGCAGCGGCATCATCCTGGGCCGCCACGACTACTTTCCGGTCGAAAGGCGCGGAGGTCACCTTGCTGGTGGCGTACGCGCTCGCGACGGTACCTTGGATGGTCAGGTCGAAGGCCGAAGCCAATGGCGACCAGCTGGCACACAAACACACAGGGACTATTAGCAGGCGGTATGAAAAAGCCATGGGACTCGACAACTGAAAACGAGCGCCAAGGCTAGCGTAATGCCCGGGCGAGAGCCAGTACGGCGGCATCGGGGAGCGACGGGCGCTCCCTTTGTGTCAAGTCACTCAAATAGCCAGGATGGCTTGGGCCAGCTGTGCGTCTGTCGCAGTGTTCAGTTGCGGCGCCTGTTGGCGGATCTGGGCCAGGGCGCTTTCCAGCTTCACACCACGAATGGCGCCTTCGCTTGCGACGAAGCTGGCTGCGTCGTCACGGGCGGCGCGCACGACCTTGTTATCCCGCAGTGACGAAGTGGCATCGGAGGTGGCGTCGGAAGTAGCCTTCAGTGCGCCGACGATGGAATCGGTGGTCACGATGAAGCTGGATGCGCTGGCGTTGGTGGCCAGGGCCAGCAGGGCAGCAGCACTCAGCAGGCGAATACGGGACATGGGGTGACTCCTGTAGGTGAACGAATAAGGTGGCGCAGGGCAGCCATTCGGGATCAGACGCCTGTTCTAAACGGTTCGCCACGTTGTGCATGGATATTAAGCCGCTGTTTATCCGTTCGGAAAGCTTCTTGACTGCCTAGTCTCGCCAGAACGGCTTGGACAGCTCGGCCATTCGGTCTCCCGGGCTGATGCCGACATCGGAGAGTTCTCGAAGATCGAGTTGCGCCAGTTGGCGGCGTTCGTAGGCGTGGCGGAGCCATTTGGCCAGCGTGGAAGCTGTCCTGTGTAACAGCCGTTTATAGAGAGAGGGTTGGGTGTCCATGGTGAGCGCCTTTCGTGAGGTCCTGGAACACCATGGTGGGCGAGTGGCTCTGACCGTTACAGATACACCAATGTTTAATTGTACTGCTTAACTGTTATATTTTTTGAACTGTACTGGTTTGGATGAATGGCTTCTGTTTGGACGGAAAGAAGGCTCTCCCGGAAAACAACAAAGCCCGCCTCCGGTTTCCCGGGGCGGGCTTTGTTTTGACAAATCAGTGCTGGCTGTGGACCCGGTGGGTCAGGGCCAGCGGGCGTCAATTAACGCCAGAACGGCTTGCTCAGCTCTTCGTAGCGTTGAGCTTCGCTGATACCGGCATCAGCCAGCAGACGCGAATCCAGACGAGCCAGTTGATGGCGGCTGGAGATGCGGCGCTGCCACAACATCAGGTTGGCGAGAACGCGCAAAGGCAGGGAAGCCTGGGTGTTTACAGCTTTTTCTTCGAAGAACAGTTCGGAACTGAGTGTACGTTCCATGATGACATCCTTCCGCTTGTGGCGGGATTAGGTAGTGGTTTAACTGATGCCAATGATCCTCCTCCGGCGCAAGACTCTCTAGATACAGTTCACCTGTATTGTGAGGGGCCAGTTAACTGTTTATAGGCGCTGTACTGTACGGAAATGGGGCAACTGTACTTGTCCGCACTGAAATAGTGCGAAATAAGCATTTTGTGACGTGAGTGTGGGAATTTTCGGTAGGAAATGACCGGTACAGCAGTACAGTTTTTTCAAGAAGCGAGGGTTGTGGCATCGAGCTGACGAAACTGTGTTTGCGTCAGCTCGAATCTGTATCAATCAAGCCTTGAGCATATGCCCGGTTTCTTCCAGGTTAATGTGCCAACTCAGTGCTTCGCGCAGGATGTGTGGCGTGTGTCCGCCGATGGCGCAGGCTGTGTTGAAGTAACTGTTCAGCGCATCGCGGTATGCCGGATGCACACAGTTGTCGATGATCACCCGGGCTCGCTCCCGTGGCGCCAGGCCCCGCAGGTCGGCGAGGCCTACTTCGGTGACCAGGATGTCGACGTCGTGCTCGGTGTGGTCCACATGGCTGACCATCGGCACCACGCTGGAAATCGCGCCGCCCTTGGCAATCGACTTGGTGACGAAGATCGCCAGATGCGCGTTGCGCGCGAAGTCGCCGGAACCGCCGATGCCGTTCATCATCCGCGTGCCGCAGATGTGGGTAGAGTTGACGTTGCCGTAGATGTCGAACTCCAGCGCCGTGTTGATGCCGATAATGCCCAGGCGCCGCACTACTTCAGGGTGATTGGAAATTTCCTGCGGGCGCAGCACCAGCTTGTCTTTGTAGTGCTCCAGGTTGCCGAACACGTCGGCATTGCGCCGCTCCGACAGGGTGATCGAGCTGCCCGAGGCAAAGCTCAGTTTGCCGGCGTCGATCAGGTCGAACGTCGAGTCCTGCAACACTTCCGAATACATGGTCAGGTCTTCGAACGGCGAATCGATCAGGCCGCACATCACTGCGTTGGCAATGTTGCCGATCCCGGCCTGCAGCGGGCCAAGCTTGTTGGTCATGCGCCCGGCGTCCACTTCCTGCTTGAGGAAGTTGATCAGGTGGTTGGCGATGCCCTGGGTATCGCTGTCGGGTGGTGTCACGGTGGAGGCTGAGTCGGCCTGATTGGTGATCACGATGGCGACGATCTTCTCCGGCGGGATCGGGATCGCGGTGCTGCCGATGCGGTCGTCGACCTTTACCAGGGGGATCGGCGTACGGGTTGGTCGGTAGGTCGGGATATAGATGTCGTGCAGCCCTTCCAGATTCGGGTTGTGTGCCAGGTTGATCTCGACGATCACTTGCTTGGCGAAAATCGCGAAGCTGGCGGAGTTACCCACGGACGTGGTGGGCACGATATGGCCTTGTTCGGTGATCGCAACGGCCTCGATGACGGCAATGTCCGGCAGCTTGAGCTGGTTGTTGCGCAGTTGCTCGACGGTTTCCGACAGGTGCTGATCGATAAACATCACTTCGCCGGCGTTGATCGCCTTGCGCAACGTGCTATCGACCTGGAACGGCATGCGTCGGGACAGCACGCCGGCTTCGGTCAATTGCTTGTCCAGGTCGTTACCCAGGCTGGCGCCGGTCATCAGGGTGATTTTCAGCGGGGACGTCTTGGCGCGTTCGGCCAGGGCGTGGGGGACGGCCTTGGCTTCACCGGCACGGGTGAAGCCGCTCATGCCGACGGTCATGCCGTCCTCGATCAGTGCGGCGGCGTCTGCCGCGCTCATGACCTTGTTCAACAACGAAGGCAAGCGGATACGATCACGGTACATGAATTGTTATCTCAGGCTACGGAAGCAAGGTGGGCAGTGTAGTGATTTCAAAAAGTTTCGGCCCGCTACCATGGTCGAATGCGGGGCAGCGATTTAGAGCCTTTGGTCGGGTTTCATGGGGTAATAAAAAACCCCAGCCTACTGGAGGCCGGGGTTTGGGGTATTGCTCTGGCGCAGTGTTACTCGACGGCCTTGACCATATCTTCGATGACCTTCTTGGCATCACCGAAGACCATCATGGTCTTGTCCAGGTAGAACAGTTCGTTATCCAGCCCGGCATAACCACTGGCCATCGAGCGCTTGTTGACGATGATGGTCTTGGCCTTGAACGCTTCCAGGATCGGCATGCCGGCAATCGGCGAGTTGGGGTCGTTCTTGGCGGCCGGGTTGACCACGTCGTTCGCGCCCAGCACCAGCACCACGTCAGCCTGGCCGAATTCGGAGTTGATATCCTCCATCTCGAACACCTGGTCGTAAGGCACTTCCGCTTCGGCCAGCAGGACGTTCATATGCCCAGGCATACGGCCGGCCACCGGGTGGATCGCGTATTTCACGGTCACGCCACGGTGGGTCAGTTTCTCGGTCAGTTCCTTCAGGGCATGCTGTGCCCGTGCCACTGCCAGGCCATAGCCTGGAACGATGATCACGGTGTCGGCGTTGGTCAGCAGGAAGGTGGCGTCGTCGGCCGAACCGGACTTCACCGGGCGTGCTTCTTTAGAACCCGCTGCAGCGCCGGCATCCGGCGCATTGCCGAAACCGCCGAGCAGTACATTAAAGAAGGAGCGGTTCATCGCCTTGCACATGATGTACGACAGGATCGCACCGCTTGAACCCACCAGTGAACCGGCAATGATCAGCATCGAGTTGTTCAGCGAGAAGCCGATGCCCGCCGCTGCCCAGCCGGAGTAGCTGTTAAGCATCGACACAACAACCGGCATATCGGCGCCGCCAATCGGGATGATGATCAGCACGCCGAGCACGAACGCCAATGCCAGCATCAGCGCAAAGGCGGTGAGGTTGCCGGTGAACATGAACGCCAGGCCCAGGCCCAGGGTTGCGAGGCCGAGTACCAGGTTGATCTTGTGCTGGCCGCCAAACTGTACCGGTGCGCCTTGGAACAGGCGGAACTTGTACTTGCCCGAGAGCTTGCCGAACGCGATCACCGAACCGGAGAAGGTAATTGCGCCGATGGCCGCGCCGAGGAACAGCTCCAGGCGGTTGCCCGCCGGGATCGCATCGCCCAGGTGTTTGACGATGCCCAGGGACTGTGGCTCGACCACGGCGGCAATCGCGATAAACACCGCGGCCAGGCCGATCATGCTGTGCATGAAGGCGACCAGTTCGGGCATCTTGGTCATTTCTACGCGCTTTGCCATGATCGAGCCGGCGGTGCCGCCGACCAGCAGGCCGACGATCACGTAGCCGATACCGGCGGTGGCCAGCTCAGCGCCGAGCTTATAGATGAGGCCCACGGTCGTGAGTACCGCCAGCGCCATGCCGAGCATGCCGAACAGGTTGCCGCGTCGTGACGTAGTGGGATGCGACAGGCCTTTGAGGGCCTGGATAAAGCAGATCGACGCGATCAGGTACAGCGTCGTCACCAGATTCATGCTCATTACTTCGGCGCCTCTTCTTTTACTTTCGGGGCTTTCTTCTTGAACATCTCCAGCATCCTGCGAGTTACCAGGAAACCGCCGAACACGTTCACGGCTGCGAGGGCCACAGCCAGGGTGCCCATGGTCTTGCCCAGTGGCGTAACGGTCAGCGCTGCAGCGAGCATGGCGCCGACAATCACAATCGCTGAAATGGCGTTGGTCACTGCCATCAACGGTGTGTGCAGTGCGGGCGTTACGTTCCAGACCACGTGGTAACCGACATAAATCGCCAGCACAAAGATGATCAGGTTGTAGATACCGGGGGAGATAAGCTCTTCCATCGTCTGAATCCCTGCTTAGGCGTTTTTGCGGATGACTTGGCCGTCGCGGCACATGAGGCACGCGGCGACGATGTCGTCTTCGAGGTTGATTTCAAACTGCCCTTCCTTGTTGAAGACCAGCTTCAGGAAGTCCAGCAGGTTGCGCGCATACAAGGCCGACGCATCGGCGGCGACGGCGCCGGCGAGGTTGGTCGGGCCGCAGATGATTACGCCGTTCTCCACCACCACCTGGTCGGCGACGGTCAGCGGGCAGTTACCGCCCTGGGCGGCAGCGAGGTCGATGACCACCGAGCCGGGCTTCATCTGCGCGACGGTGTCGGCGCTGAGCAGCGTCGGCGCCTTGCGGCCGGGGATCAGGGCGGTGGTGATGACAATGTCGGCCTGCTTGGCGCGTTCGTGCACGGCCAGCGCCTGGCGTTGCATCCAGCTGCTGGGCATCGGGCGCGCGTAGCCGCCGACGCCAACGGCGCATTCACGTTCTTCGTCGGTTTCGTAGGGCACGTCGACGAACTTGGCGCCAAGGGATTCGATCTGCTCTTTTACCGCAGGGCGCACGTCGGATGCTTCGATCACCGCGCCCAGGCGTTTCGCCGTGGCGATGGCTTGAAGGCCTGCAACACCGGCGCCGAGGATCAGCACGCGCGCGGCTTTGACCGTACCGGCGGCGGTCATCAGCATCGGCATGAAGCGCGGGTAATGATGGGCGGCGAGCAACACGGCTTTATAGCCGGCGATGTTGGCCTGGGACGACAGCACGTCGAGGCTCTGGGCCCGCGAGGTACGTGGCGCAGCTTCCAGCGCAAAGGCCGTGATGCCCTGTTCGGCCAGCTTGGCAATGGTTTCGTTGCTGAACGGATTGAGCATGCCCACCAACACGGTGCCGCTTTTGATCAGCGCCAGTTCGCTGTCGCTGGGGGCGACCACCTTGAGAATCAGCTCGGCGCCAAACGCATCGCCGGCACTGCCAATGGTCGCGCCTGCCGCTTCATAGGCACTGTCGACGATGCTGGCCTTGAGGCCTGCGCCGCTTTGAACAGTGACCTTATGGCCCTGGCCGATCAGCTTCTTGATGGTTTCCGGGGTGGCAGCCACCCGCGTTTCACCGGTCTGGGTTTCGAGAGGAACACCAATGTGCACGTCAAATCTCCTGCATGATCTTTTTGCTTTTGATCTTTTTGTAAAAAGGCCAGTGCACCGCGAGTGGCGCAGCTGGGGCGGCCGATCAGCACGATCCCGCTGAAATGACAGCGGGGCGCGGCATTTTGCAGGCGAACTTTACGGCCTTCAAGGGATTATGACGGGTGACGAAAAATTAACTACAAGTCACCCTGTGACTGATTGTCGCAACACGTTGAAATAACCTCTTTAAATACAGGTGTTTAAAGGGCTGCAGCTGATTCGTGTATTTTTTTCCATCGTTGATGTGAATAGTCGGGCATTGGCTGATAGGAGTCGCTACAAGCCACGAAAATCATGGCTTTAAGCCTTGTTTCAGACTGACAGGTACAGTCTGCTTAAATGCGACATATACGTATATCTGTAGGCTTTAGATTTAGCTGACTACAAAGTCAGCATGTGAGGCTTGTCCTTTAAATGCTGGGGCTGTACTGCTGCGATTGGTCGATCAACCAGTCTCTGAACGCGTGCAGTGAAGCGGATTCGACTTTTCTGTCAGGAATCATCAGGTAATAAGCCTTCGAACTGGTCAGCGCCTGCGGGCTTGCGATCACCAGTCGCTGCTCGTCCAGTTCTCGCTGGATAAGGAATGGAGGGATCAGTGCAATACCCATGTCGTGCATGGCGGCTTGAGACAGCATCGAGAATAGCTCGTAACGTGGGCCTGTCATGTCGCGGGGCACGTTCAGTTGCTGGGCGTTGAACCATTGGCGCCAGGCGTAAGGGCGGGTGGTCTGCTGCAGCAATGGCAGTTCTGCAATCTCCTGGGGGGTGAATCGCTCAAGTTCGCCCAATAGTCGCGGGCTGCACACGGGGACAGGATTTTCTCCCATGAGCCTGTGGGATTCGGTGCCGGACCAATCGGCGTCGCCGAAGTAGATTGCTGCGTCGAACTCTGTGTCGGCAAACAGAAAAGGACGCGTGCGGTTAGTCAGGTTTACCGTCACCTCTGGATGCTGTCGTTGAAAGTCCTTGAGGCGAGGGATCAACCATTGCGTACCAAAAGTGGGTACCACGGCCAGTTCAATGGTGTTTGCGCCTTGCTGCCCCATGACGGACAGGGTATCGCGCTCCACGGCGTCCAGCTGGGTGGCCACGCGACGGCTGTATGAAAGTCCCGCCTCCGTCAGCTTTACCCCGCGCCGTGAGCGCCGAAACAGCTCGACACTTAAAAACTCCTCCAGGCTGGCGATCTGTCGGCAAATGGCGCCTTGGGTGATGGAAAGCTCATGCGCCGCCTTGGTAAAGCTCTCGTGGCGGGCTGCCGCTTCAAAACTGACAAGGGCGGTGGTGCTGGGAATTTTCCTGCGCATATACCTTGTCCTCACACAAAAAGTGCAGCTGAGTCGCTTATAGGCGTTACGGAGTGAGAAATTAGCACAAGCCTATGCAAAAACCTCGTTTGCTCTCCCTGCCTGCCCGGCCTAGGCTCCATGCACGAATTCTGATTTTCTTTGCGAGGACTCATTCATGGCTGGCAAGGCAAGCTTCAACTGGATCGATCCACTGCTGCTGGATCAACAGCTCACCGAAGAGGAGCGCATGGTGCGCGACAGTGCTGAGCAATTCGCCCAGGACAAGCTGGCGCCGCGTGTGCTTGAAGCTTTTCGCCATGAAAAGACCGACCCGGCGATTTTCCGTGAAATGGGTGAGACCGGTTTGCTGGGGGCAATGATTCCTGAGCAGTACGGGGGCAGTGGTTTGAACTACGTCAGCTACGGCCTGATTGCGCGTGAGGTTGAGCGCGTCGACTCCGGTTATCGCTCGATGATGAGTGTGCAGTCGTCACTGGTGATGGTGCCTATCAATGAGTTCGGCACCGAAGCGCAAAAGCAGAAGTACTTGCCGAAATTGGCCTCGGGCGAATGGATTGGCTGCTTTGGTTTGACCGAGCCTGACCACGGTTCCGATCCCGGCGCGATGGTTACTCGTGCACGCAAAGTGGATGGCGGCTACAGCCTGACGGGCGCAAAAATGTGGATCACCAATAGCCCGATTGCGGACGTGTTTGTGGTGTGGGCCAAGGACGATGCTGGGGATATTCGTGGGTTTGTCCTGGAGAAAGGCTGGAAAGGCCTGAGTGCGCCGGCGATTCACGGCAAGGTCGGCCTGCGCGCCTCCATCACCGGTGAGATCGTGATGGATAACGTGTTTGTGCCGGAAGAGAACATTTTCCCGGATGTGCGCGGCTTGAAGGGCCCTTTCACCTGCCTTAACTCGGCGCGTTATGGCATCTCCTGGGGGGCTTTGGGTGCTGCCGAGTTCTGTTGGCACACCGCACGCCAGTACACCCTGGATCGCCATCAGTTCGGCCGTCCATTGGCAGCAACTCAATTGATCCAGAAGAAGCTGGCCGATATGCAGACCGAAATCACCCTGGCGCTGCAAGGCTGCCTGCGCCTGGGGCGTATGAAGGAAGAGGGAACGGCTGCGGTTGAAATCACATCCATCATGAAGCGCAACTCATGCGGCAAGTCCTTGGACATCGCACGTATGGCGCGGGACATGTTGGGGGGCAACGGCATCTCCGATGAGTTCGGGGTGGCGCGTCATCTGGTGAACCTGGAGGTGGTTAACACCTATGAGGGCACCCATGACGTGCATGCCCTGATTCTGGGGCGCGCGCAAACCGGTCTTCAGGCGTTCTATTAATAGGGGAACGGCATGGGCGCGCTTTCGCATCTGCGGGTATTGGATTTATCGCGAGTGTTGGCAGGCCCCTGGTCCGGGCAGATCCTTGCGGACCTTGGGGCTGAGGTGATCAAGGTCGAGCGACCTGGTAGCGGTGACGATACGCGCGCCTGGGGGCCGCCCTTCCTTAAGGATGTTGATGGCGAGAACACGAGTGAGGCGGCGTACTACTTGTCGGCTAATCGCAACAAAGAGTCGGTGACGATCGACTTCACGCGGCCGGAGGGACAACGGCTGGTGCGAGATCTGGCGGCCAAGTCCGACATCTTGATCGAGAACTTCAAGGTGGGTGGCCTGGCGGCGTATGGGCTGGACTACGAGTCGCTCAAGAAGGTGAATCCCGAGTTGATCTACTGCTCGATCACTGGCTTCGGTCAGACGGGGCCGTATGCCGCTCGCGCGGGGTATGACTTCATGATCCAGGGGTTGGGTGGGCTGATGAGTCTTACTGGTCGGCCGGAAGGCGATGAGGGGGCCGGGCCGGTGAAGGTGGGGGTGGCGTTGACTGACATTCTCACTGGGCTCTACTCGACGGTGGCGATCCTTGCTGCGCTGGCGCATCGGGATCATGACGGGGGTGGGCAGCATATCGATATGGCGTTGCTTGATGTGCAGGTGGCTTGTCTGGCTAACCAGGCGATGAACTACCTGGCCACGGGAGCGGCGCCAAAACGACTGGGTAATGCTCATCCGAATATCGTGCCTTATCAGGATTTTCCTACGGCCGATGGCGATTTCATACTGACCGTGGGTAATGACGGGCAATTTCGTAAGTTCGCCGAAGTGGCTGGGCAGCCGCAGTGGGCGGATGATCCGCGGTTCTCTACTAATAAGGTGCGGGTAGCCAACCGCGCTGAGCTGATTCCATTGATTCGCCAGGTTACGGTCTTCAAGACTACGGCTGAGTGGGTGTCACAACTGGAGCGGGTTGGTGTGCCTTGTGGGCCGATCAATGACCTGGCCCAGGTGTTTGCCGATCCTCAGGTAAAGGCACGAGGGCTGGCGATACAGCTGCCGCATGCGTTGGCGGGGATGGTGCCGCTGGTGGCCAGTCCGATTCGGTTATCCAAGACGCCTGTGGAGTACCGTACTGCGCCTCCTTTGTTGGGGCAGCATACGGCTCAGGTGCTGCAGGATGTATTGGGGCTGGGCTCGGCGAATGTGAAGGCTTTAAAAGAAGCGGGAGTTATCTAGGAGCGCTCTTCCATATAGAGGGCGTTTTTGGTGGTTTTTTAATCAACTTCGGTAGATTGATAGGAAAACCAAATTAAGTGTTGACGGCAGATTCTAGAAGTCTATAATTCGCCCCACTTCCGGCGCAGTCGAAACGTAAAACTCCTTGGTAAACAACGAGTTATGCAGAATAAGGCAGCGGATTGCTTCAGTTCATCGAAGCCCAGAAGGCGTTGGTAGGGTCGTGTTGTTTGACGCTATTAACGATTCGATCTTCTCGGTCGAAAGCGGAGAAAAAGAGGTGTTGACAGCAGCGTGTAAC
>Ga0208898_1000067_pt1 | contig 135500 bp, 111 predicted proteins | sample VirMetDEL_Mar_4_FD_184513 | JGI IMG/M metagenome (GOLD analysis project Ga0208898, IMG submission 184513) | Aqueous microbial communities from the Delaware River and Bay under freshwater to marine salinity gradient to study organic matter... | ecosystem: Environmental > Aquatic > Marine >...
TTCAGCCAAATCCTCAGGGGCGGTGCTGTGCAGAATCTCCAGGTGATCCTTGCCGCCCAGCGCATCGGCATCGCCTGCCGCCAGCTCAATCAGCAACGTGCTGTCACTCAGCGTGACCTTCAGGCCCTCGAGGGTCGATGGTTCGTCGTCCCAGGTCAGCTCCACCTCGTCTTCATCCGGGTAACGGGCCAGTATGAACATCTCGCCCTTAGCGCTATGGCAGCAGAGCATGGCCATGTTGTCTTCTTCTTCGTCACATGGGTTGGCGATCAGGTTGGTAGTGATCAATTGCATGGCAGTCCTATGGGTTTATTGGCCGCAAAAGGGGGATTTTGCCACTGCCGCCATATTTATGTCGGTGTGAATTTCATCAGTGCATCATGGCTTGAGCACAACGATTTTGCCTTTTTTATAGGTTGACTATCTAAACGGCGGCACGCCTGTCGGCTGTGGCCTGGGGGCCGCCTGGTTATATTTATCCCATTGCGCAGAATATACGCCGCTGTCGGCGAACGAAATCGGCGGATTGATGTTATCCGGTGACGAGGTGGGTTGCGAAATGATGGGCGAGGGTGCTGTTGGCGTAATCATGACGGGCCTGCAATAGATGGCGGTCGGTAAACCACGCTCCCTGTGTTTTTTTGATTGGCGGTTGGCGCAGGAAAAGTTCCCTGATGTTTGAGGTCCCTTGCTTGATGTGCCGTAGGTATGTGCCGACGGGCTTCGCGTGTGTTAGCTATCATTGGCTTGAAATCAGCGCCGGTGACCGGCTTTTTTGTAGTTCGGTGTGTGTGGTTGCCCTTTGTGCAACCCTTCGTTGCCAGCCGATGACCGAATATGTCGCAGCGCCGCAAGCAGCTGTCTTCCTACTCTCGTTAAGCTGCGCAACGGATGTGCTCACTGCTGGGAGCCTGACCTGCCCGTCACACCGTCGCCTGGCAAGGTGTATGTCCAATGGAAGTTGTATGTGACCTGATCGTCTTGTCCAGCTTCACCCACCTGTCACCCTGATTCGTTTATGGTGCTTGTATCGTTACCTGCGAACAGGGCTGACGGTCTCCCCGCAAGGGGATAACACGCGACGCTTCCATCAATAACAAGCCCAAGCGGAGTACCACAGATGGCGTTCTTCACCGCAGCCAGCAAGGCCGACTTCCAGCATCAACTGCAAGCGGCACTGGCGCAGCACATCAGTGAACAGGCACTGCCACAAGTGGCGCTGTTCGCTGAACAATTTTTCGGCATCATTTCCCTGGACGAACTGACCCAACGTCGCCTTTCCGACCTGGCCGGTTGCACCCTGTCTGCCTGGCGCCTGCTTGAGCGCTTCGACCACACCGAACCCCAGGTGCGGGTCTACAACCCCGATTACGAACGTCATGGCTGGCAGTCGACCCACACCGCGGTCGAAGTGCTGCACCATGACTTGCCATTTCTGGTGGACTCGGTGCGTACCGAGCTGAACCGCCGCGGCTACAGCATCCACACCCTGCAAACCACCGTGCTCAGCACGCGCCGTGGCAGCAAGGGCGAATTGCTGGAAATTCTGGCCAAGGGCACCCAGGGCGAAGGCATCCAGCAAGAATCGCTGATGTACCTGGAAATCGACCGCTGCGCCAACGCCGCCGAACTGAACGTGCTGAGCAAAGAGCTGGAGCAGGTACTGGGCGAAGTGCGCGTGGCCGTGGCCGATTTCGAGCCGATGAAAGCCAAGGTCCAGGAACTGCTGGTCGGTATCGACGCCAGCCGGTTCAGCATCGACGGCGAAGAACAAGCCGAGATCAAGAACTTCCTGGAATGGCTGGTGGGCAACCACTTCACCTTCCTCGGCTATGAAGAGTTCGTGGTACGTGACGAGGCGGACGGTGGTCATATCGAATATGACGCCAGCTCCTTCCTCGGTCTGACCAAGCTGCTGCGCGCCGGCCTCACCGCCGACGACCTGCGCATCGAAGACTACGCCGTGTCCTACCTGCGCGAGCCGACCGTGTTGTCGTTCGCCAAGGCTGCACACCCGAGCCGCGTGCATCGCCCGGCTTATCCGGACTACGTGTCGATCCGCGAGATCGACGCCGACGGCAAGGTCATCAAGGAATGCCGCTTCATGGGCCTGTACACCTCGTCGGTGTACGGCGAAAGCGTGCGGGTGATTCCTTATATCCGCCGCAAGGTCGCGGAAATCGAACGCCGCTCGGGCTTCCAGGCCAAGGCGCACCTGGGCAAGGAACTGGCGCAGGTGGTCGAAGTACTGCCGCGTGACGACCTGTTCCAGACCCCGGTCGACGAGCTGTTCAGCACCGTGATGTCGATCGTGCAGATCCAGGAACGCAACAAGATCCGCGTGTTCCTGCGCAAAGACCCCTACGGGCGTTTCTGCTACTGCCTGGCCTACGTGCCGCGCGATATCTATTCCACCGAAGTGCGCCAGAAGATCCAGCAAGTGCTGATGGATCGCCTGAAAGCCTCGGACTGCGAATTCTGGACGTTCTTCTCCGAGTCCGTGCTGGCCCGTGTGCAACTGATTCTGCGGGTCGACCCGAAGAACCGCCTGGACATCGACCCGCTGCAACTGGAAAAAGAAGTGGTGCAGGCCTGCCGCAGCTGGCAGGACGACTATTCCAGCCTGGTGGTCGAAAGCTTCGGCGAAGCCCACGGCACCAACGTGCTGGCGGACTTCCCGAAAGGCTTCCCGGCCGGCTACCGCGAGCGTTTTGCTGCGCATTCGGCGGTGGTCGACATGCAGCACTTGCTCAGCCTCACCGAAGCCAACCCGTTGGTGATGAGCTTCTATCAGCCGCTGGGCCAGGTGTCCGGCCAGCGTGAGCTGCATTGCAAGCTCTACCATGCCGACACCCCGCTGGCGCTGTCCGACGTATTGCCGATCCTGGAAAACCTCGGCCTGCGCGTGCTGGGTGAATTCCCGTACCGCCTGCGTCATGCCAATGGCCGTGAGTTCTGGATCCATGATTTCGCGTTCATCGCCGCCGAAGGCGTGAACCTGGATATCCAGCAGCTCAACGACACCCTGCAGGACGCGTTCGTGCATATCGTCCACGGCGATGCCGAGAACGATGCGTTCAACCGCCTGGTACTCACTGCTGGCCTGCCGTGGCGCGACGTGGCGCTGCTGCGTGCCTACGCCCGCTACATGAAACAGATCCGCCTGGGCTTCGACCTGGGTTACATCGCCAGCACCCTGAACAACCACACCGACATCGCCCGCGAGTTGACCCGGTTGTTCAAGACGCGCTTCTACCTGGCGCGCAAGCTCACCGCCGACGACCTGGAAGACAAGCAGCAACGCCTGGAACACGCGATCCTCAGCGCCCTGGACGAGGTTCAGGTGCTCAACGAAGACCGCATCCTGCGTCGCTACCTCGACCTGATCAAGGCCACCCTGCGCACCAACTTCTACCAGACCGACGCCAACGGCCAGAACAAGGCGTACTTCAGCTTCAAGTTCGACCCGCGGGCCATTCCCGAGCTGCCCAAGCCAGTGCCGAAGTTTGAAATCTTCGTCTACTCGCCACGGGTCGAGGGTGTCCACCTGCGCTTCGGTAATGTCGCGCGCGGCGGCCTGCGCTGGTCCGACCGTGAAGAAGACTTCCGCACCGAAGTGCTCGGCCTGGTAAAAGCCCAGCAAGTGAAGAACTCGGTGATCGTGCCGGTGGGCGCCAAGGGCGGCTTCCTGCCGCGCCGCTTGCCACTGGGCGGTAGTCGCGACGAGATCGCGGCCGAGGGCATCGCCTGCTACCGCATCTTCATTTCCGGCCTGTTGGACATCACCGACAATCTCAAGGATGGCGCCCTGGTGCCGCCGGTCAACGTCGTGCGGCATGACGGCGATGACCCGTACCTGGTGGTCGCGGCCGACAAAGGCACCGCGACGTTCTCCGACATCGCCAACGGTATCGCCATCGACTACGGCTTCTGGCTCGGCGATGCATTCGCCTCCGGCGGTTCGGCCGGTTACGACCACAAGAAAATGGGCATCACCGCCAAGGGCGCGTGGGTCGGTGTGCAGCGTCACTTCCGTGAGCGCGGCATCAACGTGCAGGAAGACAGCATCACCGTGGTCGGCGTCGGCGACATGGCCGGCGACGTGTTCGGTAACGGCCTGTTGATGTCCGACAAGCTGCAACTGGTCGCGGCCTTCAACCACCTGCATATCTTCATCGACCCGAACCCGAACCCGGCGACCAGCTTCGTCGAGCGTCAGCGCATGTTCGAGCTGCCGCGTTCGGCGTGGAGCGACTACGACACCAGCATCATGTCCGAAGGCGGCGGTATCTTCTCGCGCAGCGCGAAGAGCATTGCCATCTCGCCACAGATGAAAGAACGCTTCGACATCCAGGCTGACAAACTGACCCCGACCGAACTGCTGAACGCCTTGCTCAAGGCGCCGGTGGACCTGTTGTGGAACGGCGGTATCGGCACTTACGTCAAGGCCAGCACCGAAAGCCATGCCGATGTGGGCGACAAGGCCAACGACGCCCTGCGCGTCAACGGCAACGAGCTGCGCTGCAAGGTGGTGGGCGAGGGCGGTAACCTTGGCATGACCCAACTGGGGCGTGTGGAATTCGGCCTCAATGGCGGCGGTTCGAACACCGACTTCATCGACAACGCCGGCGGCGTGGACTGCTCCGACCACGAAGTGAACATCAAGATCCTGCTCAACGAAGTGGTGCAGGCCGGCGACATGACCGACAAGCAACGCAACCAGTTGCTGGCGAGCATGACCGACGAAGTCGGCAGCCTGGTGTTGGGCAACAATTACAAGCAGACCCAGGCCCTGTCCCTGGCCGCACGCCGTGCCTACGAGCGTGCCGCCGAGTACAAGCGCCTGATGAGCGACCTGGAAAGCCGTGGCAAGCTGGACCGCGCCATCGAGTACCTGCCGACCGAGGAGCAGCTCACCGAGCGCGCCGCCACCGGCAAGGGCCTGACCCGTCCGGAGCTATCGGTGCTGATCTCGTACAGCAAGATCGACCTCAAGGAAGCCCTGCTCAAGTCGCAGGTGCCGGATGACGAGTACCTGACCCGTGACATGGAGACCGCGTTCCCACCGAGCCTGGTGGCCAAGTTCGGCGAGGCGATGCGTCGCCACCGTCTGAAGCGCGAGATCGTCAGCACCCAGATCGCCAACGACCTGGTCAACCACATGGGCATCACCTTCGTGCAGCGGCTCAAAGAGTCGACCGGCATGAGCCCGGCCAACGTGGCGGGCGCCTATGTGATCGTGCGCGACATTTTCCATCTCCCGCACTGGTTCCGTCAGATCGAAGCCCTGGACCATCAGGTCTCCGCCGACGTGCAACTGGAGCTGATGGACGAGCTGATGCGCCTGGGCCGTCGTGCCACGCGCTGGTTCCTGCGCAGCCGTCGCAACGAGCAGGATGCCGGGCGTGACACCGCGCACTTCGGTCCGCACCTGGCCGCACTGGGTCTCAAACTCGACGAACTGCTCGAAGGCCCGACCCGTGAAGGCTGGCAGACCCGCTACCAGGCCTACACCGAAGCCGGCGTACCGGAGTTGTTGGCACGCATGGTTGCAGGCACGACGCACCTGTACACCTTGCTGCCGATCATCGAAGCCGCCGACGTGACCGGGCATGACGCCGCCGAAGTGGCCAAGGCCTACTTCGCCGTCGGCAGCGCCCTGGACCTGCCATGGTACCTGCAGCAGATCAGCGATCTGCCGGTCGCCAACAACTGGCAAGCCCAGGCCCGCGAAGCCTTCCGCGACGACGTGGACTGGCAGCAACGGGCGATCACCATTTCCGTACTGCAAATGGCCGAAGCGCCACAAGACATGGAAGCCCGCGTGGCCCTGTGGCTTGAGCAGCACCAGGACATGGCCGATCGCTGGCGCGCAATGATGGTGGAAATCCGTGCCGCGGTCGGCACGGACTACGCCATGTACGCGGTGGCCAACCGTGAGTTGCTGGACCTGGCGTTGAGCGGTCAGTCGGTGCTGGCATCGGTTTGATCGAGCGGTAAACAACTGTGGGAGGGGGCTTGCTCCCGATAGCGATGGATCAGTCAACACCTGTATGACTGATCCACCACTATCGGGGGCAAGCCCCCTTCTTCATTGTGAGCACCATCGACTTGGGATCAGTGGTGCTTGAGTAGTCGGGTCTCCAGGTGATCCAGGTGCCGGGTCATCAAGTTCACCGCAATGCCAGAGGCCCGTTGCTCGATCGCATCGACAATCGCCACATGCTCCTGCCACGCACAATAGCTGCTGGCTTGCGCCTCGTACTGGGCAATGATCAGCGACGTCAACGGCACCAGGCTGTTGAGAAACTGCGCCAACGGCGCATTCCCCGCCATCGCCGCCAATTGCAGATGAAACTCCCCCGACAAGCGAATCGCCGGCCCACGCTGGTCGCGTTCAATACAATCACGCTCGCGGGCAATCAGCTCGCGCAACTGGCGGATCTGCATCGGTGTGGCCTGGGCGCAGGCCAGTTGTACCACCGTGATCTCCGTCAACCGCCGCGCTTCCAGAATCTGCCGCGTCTGCTGGGCATCCGGTGCGGCTACCTGGGCGCGCTGGTTGGGGCGCAGGATGATCACGTGCTGGTGCGACAACTTGGCCAACACCCGGCGAATCACGCTGCGGCTCACTCCGAAGGTTTGGCCCAGGCTTTCCTCGGTCAACCGGGTGGACGGGGCGATGCGCTGTTCGAGAATGGCGTCGAACAGCCGTGGGTAGATGTCATTCACCGAGGGCTTTTTACCGGCCACCAGGCACATGGCGGGTAGGCCGGTGATGGGCAGGTCGCGTGGCAAGGCGTGGGCGGTCATGGCCGGTCTCCAAAAATCAACTGCCCAGATGGTCGTCCGGGATGGTCAAGCGAATGCTCATGCGCAGGCCTTCCTGGAGGATGTGCTTGCGCATTTCGGCACTGGCCAGGGCGCTGTTCTTGTTGCGGATGGCGCGCACCACGGCATCGTTTTCCTGCAGGCGTTCCGCCAAGTGTTCCGGGGAGTTGCGCAGCACCTGTGCGCTTTGCTTGAGAGCGTTGCTGGTTTGTTGCACCACGTTCTGGAAGATCGGGTTGGAGGTGAGGGCGAACAGTTCTTCGTGGAAGGCAATGTAGGCATTCATCCCGGCTTCGGCGTCGCCAGCGTCGAGGGCTTCGCGCATGTCCATCAGGGTCAGGCGCAGTTGGCCAACCTCTTTGCTGCTGATGGATTGGGCCACCAGGCCGACAATAAACGGTTCGAGGGTGTAGCGCAGTTGCAGGATATCTTCGAGGCTGGCGTCGGCCACGGCGTCACTCGATTGCGCCTCGTTGACGTGGGTTTCGAGCACCACCACGCCTTTGCCGGGCATCGAGCGCACCAGGCCGAGGGTTTCCAGCACGATCACGGCTTCACGCAGGCTGGGGCGGCTGATGCCCAGCTGTTCGGCCAGTTCACGCTGACCGGGCAGCATTTCACCGCGCCGCCACTGGCCCCGCGCCAGGGAGGCGCGGAGTTTTTCTACGACTGAATTGACGACGGTTGAGGGGGTGACCACGTCGATTGCTCCTTGATGTTGCGAATACAATTGCCACAAAGGCGACGATTGAGTGTGGGAGGGAGCAAGCCCCCTCCCACTGGTGATCTGTGTCGCTCATGCCAATGGGTCAGAACTCCTGGTGCGCGGGCACTACCGGCTTTTTAGCCTGGAACGCATAACCCTGCTGGCCGGCGAGTACCTTGTTGGCGCGCTGGATATCGATGTCTTTTTCCCAGCGCGCAATGGCCACGGTGGCGACGCAGTTGCCGATCAGGTTGGTCAATGCACGGCCGATGCCCATGAACCAATCCACCGCCAACACCAGCACCAGGCCGACCACCGGAATCGCCGGGATGGCCGTGAGTGTCGCCGCCAGAATCACCAGCGCCGACCCCGGAATGCCATGGGCGCCCTTGGAGGTGATCAACGATACCAGCAGGATGGTCAGCAAGTCGGTCATCGACAGCTGTGTGCCGGTAGCGTTGGCGATAAACACGATGGCCAGGGTCAGATAGATCGAGAAACCGTCGAGGTTGAACGAATAGCCTGTCGGAATCACCAGGCCCACGGTGGAACTGCCGATGCCCAAGTGTTCCAGTTTACGCATGATCTGTGGCAGCACCGCGTCGGATGAGGCGGTGCCCATCACGATCAGCAGCTCTTCGCGCAGGTACTTGAGCAGCGGCAGCATGCGCAGGCCGGACAGGCGCATCACCAGGCCGAGGATCACCCCGACAAACATAAAGCAGGTCAGGTAGAACAGGCCTACCAGGCTGCCCAGGTGCTGCAGTGAGTCCAGGCCGTAGGTGCTGGTGGTAAAGGCGATCGCGCCGAACACGCCGATCGGCGCCAGGCGCACGATCATGCCCATGATGCGGAAGATCACGTGACTCAGCTCGTTGATCAGCCGCGAAATGCCCGACGCCGCTTCACCCACCAGGTTCAAGGCGCTGCCGAACAGCACCGAGAACAGCAGCACTTGCAGCACGTTGTTGTCGGCAAACGCGCCGATCACCGAGTTGGGGATCAGGTCCATCAGGAACTGGCTGGTGCCCTTGATGTGTTGGCCCTTGTCGGCCAGTTCATGCAAGCCGGCGGAGGACAATTGCTCCAGGTGGATATTCGCACCGCTGCCGATGCCGGTGCTGAAGGCCATGAGCAGGCCGATCACCAGGGCGACGGTGGTCAGCACTTCGAAATAGATCACCGACTTGAGGCCGATGCGTCCGACCTTTTTCAAGTCGCCGGCACCGGAGATACCGCTGACCACCACGCAGAACACGATCAGGCCAATCAACATCTTGATCAGTTTGATGAAACCGTCACCCAGGGGTTTGAGTTGCGAGGAGAATTCGGGAAGGGCCAGGCCGCAGAGGATGCCGAGCATCAGACCGATCACGACTTGCAGGAAAATCGAACGCGAGCACCATCTGAACATGGGAGGGATCTCTATTCGGTGCCCTGGTGGGTCCAGGGCTTAATTGTTGTGGTCATACCGGTAAGTCCAGTGCGTGGCCAGTCTACGCTGGGTTTTTTCCAGGTCACAAGTGATTTTCGCGGCTTGTCCGGTTGCGGTCTGACCAGTTGCTCTGCGAGGGCGGTGCTTGAGCGGTTGACGGGGCGCAAATTTTTTCGCTTATCATCCGCCGCTGAGTACGCGAGGTGACGGATGGACAAACCAGGACTGACCACCAACGACGCAGGGCTGACCCATTGCAGTTGGCGTACCGCTGCGCCGGAATATCCGCATTACCACGACCATGAATGGGGCGTGCCGGTGGCGGATGACATTCAGTTGTACGAGAAGATTTGCCTGGAGGGGTTTCAGGCGGGGATGGCGTGGATCACCATCCTGCGCAAGCGCGAGCATTTTCGGCGGGCGTTCGACGGTTTTGATTTCCGCCGTGTGGCGCAGTACGGCGAAGCGGATATCGAACGCCTGATGGCTGACCCTGGCATTGTGCGCAACCGCGCGAAGATCGTCTCGACCCTCAACAATGCGCGCAGGGCGTGCGAGTTGGTGGCGGAAAGCGGTTCGTTGGCGAAATGGCTATGGTCGTTCGAACCGACGCCAGACGAACGCCCGGCGCGGGTGGATCTGGCGTATTGGAGCGCCAACCCGACGTCACCGGCTTCGGTGCGCTTGTCGAAGGCCTTGAAGAAACGCGGGTGGACCTACGTGGGGCCGACCACGATGTATGCGTTGATGCAGGCGATGGGGATGGTCAATGACCATCTTGAAGGCTGTGCCTGCCGCGAGCCGATCGAAGCACTGCGCCGTCGATTCAATCGCCCTTGAGTCTCGCAGCGGTGCTATTCGTGCGCCAGAGGGGTGAGCACCTCAGCCTTGTCATCCAGCACCATCACCACCAGCAGTTTCGCCGGTCGGGTCTGGCTGGCATTGCTCGACTCGAAGTGCCGCGAGCCCGCCGGTTCGTAGAATGACTGACCGGCCGTGTAGGTGATCGCCGGTTCATCGTTGACCCGCGACGTAATCGCGCCCTCCAGCACGTAAGCCACGGCGGTGCCGGTATGGCTGTGGGGCACGGTGGCCTGGCCCGCAGCGTAATCGACGCTCAGCATGATGGTTTTCTTGCCGGGCACGTTGCTCAGGGCGTGCTCTTGCAGAACCTTGATCGACTCCTGGTTGTACACCGGTTCATGGGCGAAGGCACTGAACGAGGCCAGTATCAGGGCGGTTGCGAGTGAGCGTTTCATGGCGAGTTTCCGAGTCGTTCGAGAGGTCTTCACCCTACGCCGCGTGCTCCCGCCGACCAATGACCAATCCAGCCGAAAAACCTCTAGCCAATCTGCTGGAGAATGTCGCGCACCTTGTCCAGGGCCGGGTCGATGTCCAGGGTTTCGATCGCGCCGAAGCCGATGATCAGGCCCGGGCGTACCGGCGTGTCGTGAAAAAACACGTCGAGCGGGTACAGGCCCACGTCGACCTGGCGTGCCAGCTGCATCAACAACGCAATATTCACCGGCACCTTGCACAGGGCCGCCATATGAAAACCGGCCACGGTGGGCACCGCTTCGAACCACGGCGCCAGGTCGCCCGCCAGGCGCTGCAGGATGCGCTCGCGGCGCCCGGCATACACGCTGTGGCAGCGGCGAATATGCTTGAGCAGATAGCCTTCGCTGATGAACTTGGCCAACGCCCATTGCGGCAAGGTGGAGCTGTGTTGATCGGTCAATTGCTTGGCCTTGAGCACCGCGCCATAAAGGGCTGGCGGCAGTACCGCATAGCCAAGGCGCAACTCCGGCAGCAGGGTTTTGGAGAAGGTGCCGACGTAAGTCACCACGCCTCGGGTGTCCATGTTTTGCAGGGAGTCGGTGGGACGGCCTTCGTAACGGAATTCGCTGTCGTAGTCGTCTTCGATAACCATCGCCCCCAGCTCGAACGCACGGGCCAGCAAGGCTTCGCGGCGTGCCTGGCTCATGGGCATGCCGAGGGGGAACTGGTGGGACGGTGTCACATAGATCAGCCGCGCACCGTCGGGGATCCGCTCGACCTGAATGCCCTGATCGTCGACGGGCACCCCGATGACGTTTGCCCCCATCGCCATGAACAACTGGCGCGCCGGGGTGTAGCCGGGGTCTTCCATGGCGACGATGCTGCCCGGCTCCAGCACGACGCGGGCGATCAGGTCGAGAGCCTGCTGCGCGCCGTTGGTGACCACGATGTCGTCGGCGCTGCATTTGACCCCACGGGAAAACGCAATGTGCCCGGCGATGGCGCTGCGCAACGCCGGCAGGCCTTCGGTCTGGCTGTAGAGGCCACTGTTCTGGGCAATACGGCGCAGGGCGTCCTGGGTGCAGCGTCGCCATTCGTCCTGGGGGAATTGGTGGCGGCTGGTGGCGCCGCCGAGGAATTCGTAGCGCAGGGCACTGTCGCGCGTGGGGTGATGCATGGGCGAGGGCAGTGCCTGCCACTTCGCCAGGTTGGCGGCGCAGGCCAGGTCGGTGGCGGTTTGCAGGCGTTCGGTCGGCGGAGTGCGGCTGTTGACGAAGGTGCCGCGTCCGATCTTGCCCACCAGCAGGCCTTCGTAGGTCAGGGTGGCGTAGGTGTCGGACACGGTCTTGCGTGACACGCCCAGTTGCGCGGCCAGCAGGCGGCTGGGCGGCAATTGCGCCCCGGCGGCCAGGCGGCCGGAGTCGATGGCTTCGCGCAGTTGCTGGTAAAGCTGTTCGGCCAGGTCCTTGCGGCCGTTGATGATCACGTGCAGTTCCATATTTTTCCTGAGGGGCTGAGTCGGTCCAAGACTACTCGCTGGCGACGTTTGCTCCAAAGGGGCTGTATGACAACGCGATAAAAAAGTGGGAGCGGGCCTGCTCCCACCTAGGATTGTGCTGCTTATGTGGTCAGGACAGGAAACCACCGTCCACGTTCAGCGACACCCCGGTGGTGTAGCTGGATGCATCGCTGGCCAGGTACAGCACCGCGCCGGCCATCTCACTCGGGTCCGCTACGCGCTTGAGCGGGATCTGCGCCAGGGCCATTTTCAGGATCGCGTCGTTCTTCACCAGCGCCGAGGCGAACTTGGTGTCGGTCAGGCCCGGCAGCAGGGCGTTGCAGCGGATGCCGAATTCGGCGCACTCCTTGGCGAACACCTTGGTCATGTTGATCACCGCGGCCTTGGTCACCGAGTAGATGCCCTGGAACACACCCGGCGAGATGCCGTTGATCGAGGCCACGTTGATGATGCTGCCGCCGCCGTTTTCGCGCATCAGCTTGCCGGCTTCCACCGACATGAAGAAGTAGCCGCGAATATTCACATCCACGGTTTTCTGGAAGGCGCCCAGGTCGGTGTCCAGCACGTTGCAGAATTGCGGGTTGGTCGCGGCGTTGTTGACTAGGATGTCCAGGCGGCCGAACTGCTCGCGGATGCCGGCGAAGACCTGGTTGATCTGCTCCATTTCACCGATATGGCAGGCAACCGCAGTGGCCTTGCCGCCGTCGGCGATGATCGCATCCGCTACGTGCTGGCAGCCTTCCAGCTTACGGCTGGACACGATCACGTGGGCGCCTTGCTGGGCCAGCAACTTGGCGATGGCCTCACCGATGCCACGGCTGGCGCCGGAGACAAAAGCGATCTTGCCGTCGAGGTCGAACAGGTTGGTCTTGGACATGGGGGTTCCTTGTGGGTCTTGGCTCGGTCGATCAGAGGGCGGATTTGCCGATGACATTCAGGCTCATCTGCTCCAGCAGCTTGTTCATCTGAATGAACTGCGCAAAGCGTTTGTCCTGGGTCTGTCCATGGAAAAAACGGTAGTAGATCTGCTGCACGATGCCGGCCAGGCGGAACAGGCCGTAGGTGTAGTAGAAGTCGAAATTGTCGATCTCAAGGCCGGCGCGCTCGGCGTAATAGTCGACGAACTGGCGACGCGTGAGCATGCCCGGTGCGTTGCTCGGCTGGCGGCGCATCAGTTGCACGGGCGCCGGGTCGGCGGCTTCGATCCAGTAGGCGAGGGTGTTGCCCAGGTCCATCAGCGGGTCGCCGAGGGTGGTCAACTCCCAGTCCAGCACGCCGATGATCTGCATCGGGTTGTGCGGGTCGAGGATCACGTTGTCGAAGCGGTAGTCGTTATGCACGATGCTGGAAGTGGGATGGTCGGCCGGCATCTTGTCGTTGAGCCAGGCGCGCACGGTCTCCCAGCGAGGTGCGTCGGGGGTCAGGGCTTTTTCGTAGCGGTCGCTCCAGCCGCGGATCTGGCGTTCCACGTACCCCTCGGGCTTGCCCAGGTCGGCCAGGCCGCAGGCGTTGTAGTCCACTTGGTGCAGTTCGACGAACTTGTCGATAAAGCTTTTGCACAGTGCTTCGGTCTTGCTCGCGTCCAGGCCCAGTTCGGCCGGCAGGTCGGAGCGCAGGATGATGCCGTTGACGCGCTCCATCACATAGAACTCGGCGCCGATCACCGATTCATCGGTGCAATGCACGTAGGCCTTGGGGCAGTAGGGAAAGCCGTCTTTCAGCTGATTGAGAATGCGGAACTCGCGACCCATGTCATGGGCCGATTTGGCCTTGTGCCCGAACGGCGGGCGGCGCAGCACGAATTCCTGGCCCGGGTATTCCAGCAGGTAGGTCAGGTTGGACGCGCCGCCGGGGAACTGGCTGATCTTGAGCGTGCCGCTCAGGCCCGGGATATGGGCCTTGAGGTAGGGATCGATCAGGCTGGCATCAAGTTCTTCGCCTGGGCGGATCTGGGTCGATTGGTCGTTCAGCGCCATGCTTATCCCTTCTGCTTATTCTAAAGGCCTCGGACTATTGGCTAATCTAATGCGCCCAGCCGCCCGGCCACAAGGTCGGGGCGGCTTAATAGGTTCGCGTGTTGGATGATGATCAGCGTGCCTGATCGGTCATTTTTCGGGCGGGGGCAAGGCGACCGGCGTCAGCACCGGCCGGCCGGCGAAGTACTCCAGCAGGTTGTCGGCCACCCGTTGCACCGTATCGTGCGCGGCTTCCGGCGACAGCCCGGCCACATGGGAGGTCAGCACGGTATTGCTCAGGCGCTTGAGGGCATCGGGCACCTTGGGCTCGTCGTCGAACACATCCAGTGCCGCGCCGCCGATACGGCGCTGTTCCAGGGCGGCGACCAGGTCGGCGGTCACCACCACGCTGCCACGGCCGATATTCACCAGGTAGCCGTTCGGCCCCAATGCATCCAGGGCATGCCGATCGATCAAGTGGCGCGTGCCCGGGCCGCCGGGCGTGGCCAGGATCAGGAAGTCCGAGGTGTGTGCCAGCTCCACGGCGGTCGAGCAATAGATGTAGTCCACGTCATCGCGGGGCTGGCGGTTGTGGTAACTCACCTGCATGCCGAACCCGAGGGCGGCGCGCTTGGCGATCTCCAGGCCCACCGCGCCGAGGCCGAGAATCCCCAGTTGCTTGCCGCCCAGGGAAGGGCGCATCACTTTGGGCCACTCGCCGTGGCGCACTGCCGCGTCCGTTTGCGGAATGCCGCGCACCAATGACAGCAGCAAGGCCATGGCGTGGTCCGCCACCGAAGGCGCGTTCACCCCGGCGCCGTTGGTCACCACGATCCCGCGGTTGCTTGCCGCCTGCAGGTCGACATGCTCATAGCCGGCACCGATCACGCAGATGATCTCCAGCAACGGCAGCGCGGCGATTTCTTCGGCATACAGGCCCAGCGGGCCACGCGTCAGTACGGCCTTGATCTGCCCGCCGTGGGCCTTGATGGCCTGGGCGCGTTCGGCGGGCGTCGGTGCCAGGATCACATGAAAGTCATTGCTTTCGATGATGGGCAGGTATTCGTTGATGGTTTCGACCAGGACCAGAACAGTGGTTGTCATCGGACGGCTCTTCCTGAAGGTTTTGAGAGCAAGAGTATGCGGGATTTGTCAGCAAAATCGCTTTGCCGTGGCAGAAAAATCGTCGTAGGGCCGAGCTTGCAGGTGTTGAGGGCGACGCGCGCCCAGCAAGCTCGTGCCTACGGTATTTGCGTTGTCAGAAACTGATCGCGGCGGCGCTCACGCGTTGCACAAACGCCCCGGCCAACGTGGCATTGTGATGTTCGATGATCGCCGCCGCCGACAGCGTTGCAGTGTCCATGCAGGTGTGGCCGTCTTCGGGCAGTATCACCGAGAACCCCAGTTCGACTGCGACGCGGCAAGTGGTATCGATGCAGAACTGGGTTTTCATCCCGACAATCACCAGCTCATTGAGCTGCATCGCGCGCAGTCGCTGCGCCAGATCGGTGCCGAGGAAACAACTGGGCCGGGTTTTATTGAAGAACTGGTCACGCGCCTCATCGACATCCAGCTCATGCCACACCTGCCAATACGGGCTGCCCGCGGCAATCGCGGAACCCGCCGGGCCTGTGTGGCGGGCGACGAAGATCGGTGCGCCGGCGTGGCGTGCGCGCCCGATCAGTTGGTTGATGGTCTGCAGCACCCGTTCGCGTTCGAAGGGGTGCTCCGGGCCATCGTACAGGCCGGTTTGCATATCGATGATCAGCAGGGCGTCAGCCATGGTGTTGCTCCTTTCGCGTGCCGGATGGCGGCGCAATAAAAAAGGCCCCGTCCATTGCTGGCGGGGCCTTGGGTTGAATCCGTGAGGTGTCTAGTTCAAGCACCCACAGCAACCGCACGACCCGCCAGAAGCGGTCGTGGTGGTGGTGCGGGTGAGGTGCTGCTGAAAAAGGTTCATGGCCGATCATGCTGGGGCATAAGTTTGGCTGTCAAGCGTCGCAGGCAACTTCTTATAAGGCGTGACGATGTTTCGGGCATCCACAAGGGACTCGTCTGACACGCGACTACCCAGGGGGCTCTTCACGCCAAGCGCGCAAAAAAATAGCCGACAACCTCGTCCTTGAGCCTCTGCACCGCTTAACCATTCCTCAGCTAAGCCTTTGCTTATTTAAAAGAATCCCGGACAATCGCGCCCCTGTTATAGCCGGGGCGCTGCCTGTCAGGTTTTTCTGACTCGTGCCGGCTGTGGAAATGCGGAGATCCGACTGGATGAATGATCAGGCCAATAGCGTCGACGAACGCTATGTCACGACACCTGTAATCCTTACAAGCTGGAGCCGTCAGGACACCACCTGGATGCTTGGCTTGTTTGGCACAGCGATTGGTGCCGGCACTTTGTTTCTACCTATCAACGCCGGCCTCGGCGGCTTCTGGCCGCTGGTGATCCTGGCGCTGCTGGCCTTCCCGATGACGTTCTTTGCCCACCGTGGCCTGACGCGTTTCGTGCTGTCCGGCCGTGAAGGTTCCGACATCACCGACGTGGTCGAAGAGCATTTCGGCGTCAAGGCCGGCGCGCTGATCACCTTGCTGTACTTCCTGGCGATTTTCCCGATCCTGCTGATCTACAGCGTGGCGCTGACCAATACCGTCGGCAGCTTCATGGAGCACCAGTTGCACATCATGCCGCCGCCACGGGCGATCCTGGCGTTTGTGCTGATCCTCGGCCTGCTGGCCGTGGTGCGTTGCGGTGAGCAGGCGATCGTCAAGGCCATGAGCCTGATGGTGTACCCGTTCATCGTCGCCTTGCTGTTCCTGGCGGTGTACCTGATCCCGCACTGGAACGGTGGCATCCTCAGCACCGCCAACGTGGTCCCGGCGCCTTCGGCGTTGCTCAACACCTTGTGGCTGGCGATTCCGGTGATGGTGTTCTCGTTCAACCATTCGCCGATCATCTCGGCCTTTGCGGTGGACCAGAAGCGCCAGTACGGCGCGCATGCCGATGAGCGCAGTTCGCAGATCCTGTCGCGCGCGCACCTGTTGATGGTGGCGATGGTACTGTTCTTCGTGTTCAGTTGCGTGCTGACCCTGTCGCCGGCGCAACTGGCTGAAGCGAAAGCACAGAACCTGTCGATCCTGTCGTACCTGGCCAACCACTTCGACAACCGGACCATCGCCTTCGCCGCGCCGCTGATTGCGTTCGTGGCGATTGCCAAGTCGTTCCTGGGCCATTACATCGGCGCCAGTGAAGGCCTCAAGGGCCTGGTCGCGAAAACCGGCCGGCGTCCGGCACCGAAGACCCTGGACCGCATGACCGCCGCCTTCATGTTGGTGGTGTGCTGGATCGTCGCCACGCTCAATCCGAGCATCCTTCGCATGATCGAGACATTGGGCGGGCCGATCATTGCGTCGATCCTGTTCCTGATGCCGATGTACGCGATCCGCAAGGTGCCGGCGATGGCCAAGTACCGCGGGCAGGCGTCCAACGTGTTTGTCGCGGCGGTCGGCCTGGTGGCGATTACTGCGCTGATTTACTCGCTGCTCTCCTGACCGCACGCTGCACCGAACAGGGCCGATTCGCACGCGTGGCGAGTCGGCCTTTTTTTCGCTCGGAAAACCTGACACGGCGCAACCGCCGCACGGCAATGGGCGCTAAGCTGGAACACATTTTTAGCCAGGATGGATGGGGCCGATTGAACACTGAAACCGATACGCCCGTTGTCGCTGCGTCGAAGCGAACCCAGGACATAATTGCCGGCTTATCGATTGCCGGTTTGCTGTTGCCGGAGGCGGTGGCCTATTCCAGCATTGCCGCGCTCCCGCCCCAGGCCGGTGTGATTGCCTTGTTTGCCGGGCTGGTGTGCTACGGCCTGTTCGGCACCAGTCGTTTCGCGATCGTCTCGGCGACTTCGTCGTCGGCAGCGGTGTTGGCGGCGGCAACGGCCAGCCTGGCGGGGGATGACCCGGCACTGAGGCTGTCCCTGGCCTTCGGGCTGGTGCTGATCATTGGCGTGTTTTTTCTGCTGGCCGGGCTGTTCAAGCTCGGTGGCGTCACTTCGTTTATCGCCAAGCCAGTGTTGCGTGGGTTTGCCTTCGGCCTGGCGTTGACCATCATCCTCAAGCAACTGGCCAGTGTGGTGGGCGTCCAACTGACCGATAACAACCTGATCCGCTTCCTGCCGCAGTTGCTGGAGCAGTTGCCGCACTGGAACTGGCCCGCCGCGCTGGTGGCTGCGGTGGCCTTGCTGGTGTTGTGGTTATGCGCCCGCGTTCCGCGCCTGCCCGGCGGGCTGGTGGTGATCGTGCTCGGCGTTATTGCCGGCCAGGGCCTGAACCTGCAGGCCCACGGCGTCGCGCTGATCGGCCTGATCGACCTGCGCCTGGAGCTGGGGCATTTGCCGGTACTGCCGTTTGCCGATTGGCTGCGCCTGGGTGAGTTGGCGTTTGCGTTGGTCATGATTTTGTACGCAGAGTCCTACGGGTCCATCAGTTCGTTCGCTCTCAAGCACGGCGACCGGGTGTCGTCCAACCGCGACTTGCTGGCGCTGGGCGCGGCCAACCTGGTGTCTGGGTTGTTCCACGGCATGCCGACGGGCGCTGGGTATTCGGCGACCTCGGCGAATGAGGCGGCTGGCGCCTATTCGCGTTTGGCGGGGATCGTCGCGGCGCTGGTGATCCTGGCGATTGTGTTGACGGTGCTGCCGTATGTTGCGCTCACGCCGGAGCCGGTGTTGGCGGCGGTGGTCATCTATGCCCTGGGCCGGGGTTTGAGCCTGCAGCCCCTGGGGCGTTACTTCCTGTGGCGACGCGACCGTTTGCTGGTGGTGTGTGCGGTGGCGGCGGTGCTGGTGCTCGGCGTGCTGGATGGTTTGTTGTTGTCGGTCGGGATCAGCGTGGTGTTGATGTTGCGCCAGATGTCGGCGGCGGATATCCAGGTGCTTGGGCGCCTGGGCGACACTCATGATTTCGTGGACCGTCAACACCATGCCGATGCGCTGACCGTTCCCGGCGTGTTGATCATACGGCCAAGCGAGGCGCTGTTTTTTGCGAATGCCGAGCGCATCCTCGGCGCCGCTCTGCGCCTGATGCGTCAGTCATCCGCGCAGACGGTGGTGTTGAGCCTGGAAGAATCCCCCGACCTCGACGGCACCAGCGTCGAAGCGCTGGCCGCTTTTTTTGCCCAGGTGCGCGGGGAGGGCAAGCAACTGGTGCTGGCGCGGGTGCGCCATGACGCCCATGAAGTCTTGCAGGCGCTGCCGGAGGCCCAGGCGCCCGAGGTGTTGCTCAGCGGCTTGAGCGTCGATGGTGCGGTGCAACTGGCGTTGCACAGCCATCCCCAGGCATAAAAAAACGCCGCGTATCTTGCGATACGCGGCGTCCTTTACATCAACACACCCTTAGGCTTGCAGCACCGGGATGTTGGCGTTTGCAGCGCTTTCACGGAACTCGGCGATCTGATCGAAACTCAGGTAGCGATACACATCGCTGGCCATGGTGTTGATCTTCGCGGCGTATTCCATGTACTCCTCGACGGTCGGCAGGCGACCCAGGATCGAAGCCACCGACGCCAGCTCGGCCGAAGCCAGGTAGACGTTGGCGCCATCGCCCAGACGGTTCGGGAAGTTACGGGTCGAAGTCGACACGACGGTCGAATTCGGTTCTACACGTGCCTGGTTACCCATGCACAGCGAGCAGCCCGGCATTTCCATGCGCGCGCCAGCCTTGCCGTAGATGCCGTAGTAGCCTTCTTCGGTCAGTTGGTGAGCGTCCATCTTGGTCGGCGGCGACAGCCACAGACGGGTTGGCAGCTGACCCTTGACTTGATCCAGCAGTTTACCGGCAGCGCGGAAGTGACCGATGTTGGTCATGCACGAACCGATGAACACTTCGTCGATCTTCTCGCCAGCAACGCTGGACAGCAGACGGGCGTCGTCCGGGTCGTTTGGCGCGCAGAGCACAGGCTCCTTGATGTCGGCCAGGTCGATCTCGATGATTTCGGCGTATTCCGCGTCGGCATCGGCCACCATCAGCTCCGGGTTGGCAACCCAGGCTTCCATCGCTTGGGCGCGACGTTCCAGGGTACGTGCATCGCCGTAGCCTTCGCCGATCATCCAGCGCAGCAGGGTGATGTTGGAGTTCAGGTACTCGGTGATCGACTCTTTCGACAGCTTGATGGTGCAACCGGCAGCCGAACGTTCAGCCGAGGCGTCGGACAGCTCGAAGGCTTGTTCGATGCTCAGGTTGTCCAGGCCTTCGATTTCCAGGATGCGGCCGGAGAAGGCGTTCTTCTTGCCTTTCTTCTCTACGGTCAGCAGGCCAGCCTGGATCGCGTAGTAAGGAATGGCATGAACCAGGTCACGCAGGGTGATGCCAGGTTGCATTTTGCCTTTGAAGCGCACCAGGATCGATTCCGGCATGTCCAGTGGCATCACGCCAGTGGCTGCGGCGAACGCTACCAGGCCGGAACCGGCCGGGAACGAAATGCCCATTGGGAAACGGGTGTGGGAGTCACCACCGGTGCCGACGGTGTCCGGCAGCAGCATGCGGTTCAGCCAGCTGTGGATGATGCCGTCGCCTGGGCGCAGCGACACGCCGCCACGAGTCATGATGAAGTCAGGCAGGGTGTGGTGGGTGGTCACGTCGATCGGCTTAGGATACGCCGCGGTGTGGCAGAAAGACTGCATCACCAGATCGGTCGAGAAGCCCAGGCACGCCAGGTCTTTCAGTTCGTCACGGGTCATAGGACCGGTGGTGTCCTGGGAACCCACGGTGGTCATCTTAGGCTCGCAGTAGGTGCCTGGACGAACGCCAGTCACGCCGCATGCCTTGCCGACCATCTTCTGCGCCAGGGTGAAACCCTTGGTGCTTTCGGCCGGAGCTTCCGGCTTCTTGAACAGGTCGGACGGTGGCAGACCCAGTTCGGCACGCGCCTTCTCGGTCAGGCCGCGGCCGATGATCAGCGGGATACGGCCGCCGGCACGGACTTCGTCCAACAGCACCGGGGTCTTCATTTCGAAGGTGGTCAGGACTTCATCGGTACCGTGCTTGCAGACTTTGCCAGCATGCGGGTACAGGTCGATCACGTCGCCCATGTTCATGTTGGTGACGTCGAATTCGATCGGCAGTGCGCCAGCATCTTCCATGGTGTTGTAGAAGATCGGAGCGATCTTGCTGCCGAAGCAGAAACCGCCAGCACGCTTGTTCGGCACGTAAGGAACGTCGTCGCCGAAGAACCACAGTACGGAGTTGGTTGCCGACTTACGCGACGAACCGGTACCGACCACGTCACCGACGTAGGCGATCGGGAAGCCTTGGCCGCGCATTTCTTCGATCTGCTTCATCGGGCCGGTCTTGCCTTGCTCGTCCGGCACGATGCCGTCGCGAGCCATTTTCAGCATGGCCAGGGCGTGCAGCGGGATGTCAGGGCGGGACCAGGCGTCCGGCGCAGGCGACAGGTCGTCGGTGTTGGTTTCGCCGGAGACCTTGAATACGCGCAGGCTGATCTTGTCGGCCAGGGTCGGACGGTTCTTGAACCACTCGCCGTCGGCCCAGGACTGGATCACGGCCTTGGCGTGTGCGTTGCCGGCCTTGGCTTTTTCAGCCACGTCGTGGAACGCATCGAACATCAGCAGGGTGTGCTTGAGTTGAGCGGCGGCAACAGGCGCCAGTTCGGCGTTGTCGAGCAGCTCGACCAGGGTCACGATGTTGTAGCCGCCTTGCATGGTGCCAAGCAGTTCAACGGCGCGTTTCTTGTCGATCAGGGGAGAAGTGGCTTCGCCCTTGGCCAGGGCAGACAGGAAACCGGCTTTGACGTAGGCAGCTTCGTCAACGCCTGGTGGAATGCGGTTGGTGATCAGGTCAACGAGGAATTCTTCTTCGCCAGCCGGGGGATTTTTCAGCAGCTCGACCAGGCCTGCGGTTTGTTCGGCATTAAGCGGCTGGGGAACAATACCCAGGGCTGCACGCTCTTCGATATGTTTGCGGTAGGCTTCAAGCACAGTTATTACCCTCATCAGTGGTCCCACGGGACGCTCATCCAGAAATGAACGGCACGCATGCGCTCGGGGGCTTTTTGGGCCGCAAAGCCAGCGCTGCCGACATTCCTCACAGAAGCTGCTTTCAAAGTTTTACGCCTGCAGAACGGAGCTGATGAGGGTTGGCGCTGGCTTGACCTGCCGGGTCATTGACCATCGCCAACACCGTTCTGAAGGAACGACTGTGCTCGTGACGCTTTGAAAACAGCTTCCAGCGGATTATTGGCGCCTTATAAGGCCGGATGATTCTACGGCAAAAAAAATCTAAACGTAAGTTGCCAAGCCAAGTTTGCTGGGTGATCAACCTTAGACAAAGGGCTAACATGGCGCCCTGTTTCGCTGATTTGCGTGTTGCCGCCCATGTCCAACCAAGCCATCAAGACCCCCTGCGTAGGCCTGTGCTCCACGGTTTACGGTGACCTCGTGTGTCGCGGCTGCAAGCGTTTCCACCACGAAGTGATCCAGTGGAACGGCTATAACGAAGAAGAAAAACGTGCGGTGTGGCTGCGGCTCGAGCAACTGTTGGTGCAGGTCATGGCCGGCAAGCTGGAGGTTTTCGACCCCAAGACTCTGCGCAGCCAGCTGGAGCAACGCAAGATCCGCTTTGTGCCGCACCAGTCCGAGTACTGCTGGGCCTACCAGTTGATCGCCCGCGGGGCACGGGTGATTTCCAACCTGGAGGCCTATGGCATGGTGCTGCTGCCGGAGTTCCGCGAGTGGAACCTGCCGCAGCTGCGCGATGCCATCGACCGTGAGTTTTTCATCCTGTCCGAGGCGCACTACCAGCGCTATATCGCGCCGGGGTTTCTCAAGGATGTGTTGGGCGCCTGACGATCAGGCTTTGTTGGCCAGCTTTTCCAGTTGATCCGTCAGTGCCTGGGGCTTGAGCACCAGCACATCGCTTTCCAGCGCATCGAGCACCACTTCCGCCGTATTGCCGATCAGCGCGCCGGTCAGCCCGGTGCGCGCCACGGTGCCGATGATCGTCACTGCGGCTTTCAAGGTGTAGGCGGCATGGGGAATCAGCACATCCGCCGGGCCTTCTTCGATATGCAGGTGGGCGTCGTCGATATCGAACGTGGCCTGGAATGCCTTGCACTGCTCGCGATAACGCGCCTCGATGGTTTCCTTGAGCTGAAACACCGGGTCGCCGGCCGAGAGCATTGGCGATGGATGGGCGCTGATGACATGCAGTGACGCCTTGGCCAGGCTGGCGATGTCGAAGCCGTAGTCGATGATCATGTGGTGCAGCGCGCGATGCTCGGTGTCGGTATTGCCTACATCGATGGCGGCGAGAATGACGCCGTCGTTCCATGGCGTTGCTGTCTTGACCAGCAGCACCGGCACCGGGCAGTAGCGCAACAGCTTCCAGTCGGCCGGGGTCAGGAGCGCCTTTTTCAGCGGGCTGTCGGGGTAGTGCTGCTTGATCACCAGGCCACAGCCTTCGGCCTGCTGCACCTCGATGATGGTTTCATGCAGGCTGGTATTCCACGCCTGTTCGGTGGTGACGCTGTAGCCGTCTTCGGTCAGGCCGGACTTGAGCAGGCTCAACAGCGCCGAATGCTCATGTTTCTTGTCGCACACCAGCAGGTGCAGGCGCGCGCCGGTGGTCCCGGCGATCAGTTTGGCGCGTTTGAGGGCCAGGCTTTCCGAATGCTCGGGCTCAAGGACCACCAGGATGCTGCGGATGGCTTGCATGGTCGGGACTCTCCAGAAAGGGGGCGTTGAACAACTATAGTTGCTGCCCGCCAGACGTCATGTTGATGCACATCAAGGCCAGCGGCTGGTGGTCTGCGGCGCGGTCGGTATAATCGGCGACCTTTTGTGATCCTTTGCCCGTGAGCCCGATGAACCTGCCCGAAATCCACGAATTCCTCGGTTGCCCCACCCCTGACGCCTGGGTCCAGGCCGCGTTGGCCGATCAGGAAACCCTGCTGATCGACCACAAGAACTGCGAATTCAAGGCCGCCAGCACTGCCTTGAGCCTGATCGCTAAGTATCACAGCCATGTTGACTTGATCAATATGATGTCGCGCCTGGCCCGGGAAGAGCTGGTCCATCACGAACAGGTCATGCGCCTGATGAAGAAGCGCAAGGTCGCGCTGCGTCAGTTGCACGCCGGGCGTTATGCCTCGGGCTTGCGCAAGGTGGTGCGCAGCCACGAGCCGGTCAAACTGGTGGACACCCTGGTGGTCGGCGCCTTTATCGAGGCGCGCAGTTGCGAGCGTTTCGAGGCGCTGGTGCCACATTTGGACGAAGAACTCGGCAAGTTCTACTTCGGCCTGCTCAAAAGCGAGGCGCGGCACTACCAGGGTTACTTGAAACTGGCTTATCAGTATGGCGAGGCCAAGGATATTGCCCAGGTGATCGAGCGGGTGAGGGCGGCCGAGCAGGAACTGATCGAGTCCCCCGACGTCGAGTTCCGCTTTCACAGTGGCGTACCAGCCTGAGGCGACGGCTGCGCATACAACGCTCGGTGACGGCGTTAAAAATTGCAGGCTATTTGTTAAAAACTCTTAAAAGCATGAAGCTTCATCGCGTGTGGCCGGCCAAGCGCTGCCGGCGGGCAACTTGCCACCTATAATGCGCGCACTTCAATCCGCGTTGTGCACTGAGAACTTATGGAAAACCTGGGGCTGGGCAAGGTATTGCTCGTTGAGGACGATGAGAAGCTGGCAGGGCTGATCGCGCACTTTCTGGCACAGCACGGTTTTGAGGTACGGGCGGTGCATCGCGGTGATGCGGCCTTGGCGGCCTTTCTTGACTTCAAGCCCAAGATTGTCGTGCTCGACCTGATGCTGCCGGGCCAGAGCGGCTTGCATGTGTGTCGCGCGATTCGCGCGGTGTCCGACACGCCGATCGTGATCCTCACCGCCAAGGAAGACGACCTGGACCACATTCTCGGCCTGGAGTCCGGCGCCGACGACTATGTGATCAAACCGATCAAACCGCCGGTGCTGCTGGCCCGCCTGCGAGCGTTGCAACGGCGCCAGGCGCCGGAGCCGACGGTGCGCGGTGCCATCGAGTTCGGGCGCCTGGTCATTGACCGCAGTTGCCGGGTGGTCAGCCTGGGCGGCGAGAAGATCGACCTCACCACCATGGAGTTCGAACTGTTGTGGTTGCTGGCCAGCAGCGCCGGCAAGATCCTCTCGCGCGATGACATCCTCAACCGCATGCGCGGCATCGCCTTTGATGGCCTGAACCGCAGCGTCGACGTGTACATCAGCAAACTGCGCGGCAAGCTCAACGATAACCCCCGTGAGCCGGTGTGCATCAAGACCATCTGGGGCAAGGGTTATCTGTTCAATCCGTTTGCGTGGGAGGTCTAGATGCTGCGCCTGTTTCTACGCCTGTATGTGATTCTGGCCCTGGGCCTGGCGGGAGCGATCTGGCTGGTCAACTACACGTTCGACGAGTTGCTGCCCGAAACCGACGAAACCTATAGCCGCGAGGCCGTGCGCGGCCCGGCCTATGGCCTGGTCGAACAACTGCGGCCGCATGTCGGCGAAGCGCGGCAAGCCCGCTTGGCCGAATTGCAACCCCATTACGGGCTGCACCTGAAGCTGGTTGAAAGCGAAGCCCTGGGGCTGTCCGAGCGTGAAAAAAAGCTGCTGGACGACGGCTTGCTGGTGGTGCGCGGGGACTTCAAGGAGTTCCTCTCCCGCATCGACAGTGGCATGCAGTTGCTGGAAATCAAACTGCCGGAAGAACCCAAATGGATGTACATGTGGGTCTACGGCTTTCTCGGACTGTGCCTGGCTATCGTGCTGTATTTTTGGGTGCGCCCGCATTGGCGCGACCTGGAGCATATCCGCCTGGCCGCCCAGCGCTTCGGCGATAACGACCTCGGCTCACGCATCCTGCTGCCGCGTCGCTCCACCGTGCGCGAACTGGCCGGGCACTTCAACCAGATGGCCGAACGCATCGAGAGCCTGATCGCCAACCAGCGTGAGTTGACCAACGCGGTCTCCCACGAACTGCGCACGCCCATCGCGCGCCTGTCGTTCGAGCTCGACCAGCTCAAACAACAGGCCGATCCCCGGCAGAGCCTCGCACTGATCACCGACATGTATGCCGACCTTGGCGAGTTGGAGGAAATGGTCTCTGAATTGTTGACCTACGCCAGCCTGGAGCGCGGCGCCACCCAGGTCACGCAGGAAAATATCGAGGCCCACAGCTGGCTCGACAGTGTGATCGGCAGCGTGGCCCTGGAGGCCGAGGCGGAAGGCGTGCAGTTGTCCTTGCGTACCTGTGAAGTCGACGTTATCCAGATCGAACCGCGCTTCATGGCGCGTGCGGTGATCAACCTGCTGCGCAACGCCATTCGTTACGCCGACCGCCGCGTGGAAGTGTCGCTGGTCAAGTTCGGCAGTGGTTATGAAGTGCGGGTCTGCGATGACGGCCCCGGCATCCCCGAGGAAGGCCGGGCGAAGATCTTCCAGCCGTTCATCCGCCTCGACGCCAGCCGCGACCGCCGCACCGGCGGCTTCGGCCTCGGCCTGGCGCTGGTGCAGCGGGTTTGCCAATGGCATGGCGGGCAGGTCCAGGTAGTCGATTCGGAGTGGGGTGGGGCGTCGTTTCGGATGAGTTGGGCGTATACCGAATAAGGCTTTTTGGGCGGAGATCAGGTACGGGGGGGCGATTGCAAAAAGCCGCAGACTGCTGTGCCGACAGTCACACCGCCCAAGTCATAGCTGGCACTCACGCCCAATTGCGTGCGCGATTTGATTTCTCCCAGGGCCTTGTCGGCGCCCTCGACAGGCACACTGAGCTGATGGACAGGCAAAGGTGTTTCGAGCGCATAAGCAGGTGCATCCATGGTTAGAAAATCAAGGGCTTATGGGGCGACTGCGTGCGTTTGAAGGCGTAGCCCGAGGCGCTGAGGCCGTTGACCTGGCGGCTGACGGTGTCGCCCAGGCCATAGCCGTTGCCGGCAAGCACGGCATGGGCGTGGTCCACGGGCAGCAGGATGTAATCGGTCAGCGGCTTGTCGTGCAGTTGGCCGCGAATCACCAGGAAGCCTTCTTCCAGGCGCACGCTGATGCCGCTGAGTGGCGCGTCGGGTTCGTGGGTGCTGAGCACTTGATAGGTGCCGACGGTGTCGGCCCAGGCCAGTGGCAGGGGCGGCGGGTCGATGCGTTCGCCCACGGCCACCCGCTGGCCGTGACTGCGCGCGGTGAGTATCTGCCGGCCTTGCACCGTCACCACGTCCAGTTGCACGCGGCCCAGCCCGCCGAGATCCTTGAGCCAGAACCCCAGGACCTTTTGCTGCGCGCGCAACCAGCCGTCTTCATCGCGCAGCAGTTCGAAGGTGTATCCGGCCAACTCGCCGGACAATCGCGTAGGGGTATCCCTGATCCGGAATACGCCCCAGGCCGTGGCGTAGAACCCGGCCAGGCGCTTACGGTCGATGGCGGCGGGCACCTGGCGCAACTTGCCCCCGTGCTTGGGCGCCTGGCAGTCGTCGGCGCATACCGGCGCGCCGGTTTGCGCCTGGAGCATCAGGCGCAGGGTGTCGGTACTCAGCGCGACCACCATGTCTTCGGCGTTGCTGTCGTTGGCCATGATGATCACTGCCAACTGCTGGTCGGGCAGCACCGTCACCTGCGCGGCAAAATCGTCGCCACCGCCGCTGTGCTGGAACGTGCGTATGCCTGGGCTGACCGGCTTGTCGCCACAGGGCGAGAGAAACCAGCCCAGGCCCATCTGGCAATCGAAGTCCAGCACGTTGCCGATATTTTGTTGGGTAAACATCTGCTCGATGGAAGCGCGGTCCATTACGCGGGTGTCGTTGTAGAGGCCTTGGGCGAACAGCATCTGTACGTAGCGGCTGAGGTCCTTGGGGCTGGTCCACAAGCCGCTGGCGGCGAGGTCGCGCACCTGGGCATCGGTGCTCGCGCTGCCGTCCTGATAGCCGAGCGCGCGGTGGGGCACGTGCGCGCTGACGCCGACAAAACTCGATTGGTTCATCTTCAACGGCTTGAACAGGCTGTTTTGCAACTGGGTCTCGAATGCCTTGCCGCTGCTGCGTTCGATAGCCGCGCCCACCAGCGCATAGCCGAGATTCGAGTACGCCACCTGCGAACCCGGCGGGGTGCTCAGCCACACGCCCGACATACGCATTGGCATCTGGCCCATGGCGAAGGTGTTGCGCAGGCCGCGCAGGTGTTCGCTGGGCAAGCCCGACTGATGACTGAGCAAGCGGCGCAGGGTGATGGCGCGGTCGGCGTCGGCCTGGTCGTCATGGAAGCGCGAGCGCACATAGAACTCGCGCAAGGTTTGCTGGATCGGTGCGTCAAGGGCCAGTTGCTGTTGTTCCACCAGTTGCAGCGCGGCGGTGGCGGTGAGGAGCTTGGAGATCGCGCCGGCGCGAAATGCCGTATTCGGCGTCACCGGTACGCCCCGGGCCTTGTCGGCCACGCCGAAACCACTGGCCCAGATCAACTCCTGGCCATTGACCAGGGCGATGGACAGCCCGGGCACCTGCTCCCGAGCCATCTCCCACGGAATGCGGGTTTGTAGATAGCGAATGATCGCGTTGTAGTCGCCGTTGGGGATCGGCGGCGGGGCAGGCGGTTGACCATGGCAACCGATACTGCCGAGCAGGCAGCCCAGCAGCGGAATACCGCGCAATGTGCGAAACATGAAGAGCACCCGGATGGCTGTTTGGATGCTCGAATGCTAGGGAAGGGCTGTCCGACAATCTTTGCAAGCTTTGTCGGAAAACTGTCAAAGACTGTTAACGCGCCAACCCCAACCGCTCATGCCACTGCGCGATCGATTCTTCCGGGTATTTATCGAACTGCAGGTCGCCCTTGCGCACGCTGACTTCGACCCAGGGCGCCTTGGAACCGAGCATCAGGTGCGTGTGCTGTGGCGGCACCGGCAACGGTGTGTCGATGGCCGAGGCAAACGGATGGATCAGCTCCGGCCACTGCGGGCTGAACAGCCATAGCGCGCTGCCGCATTGTGAACAGAAATGCCGCTCGGCGCTGCTGGCATGGGCGCGGCTGGCGCCTTCGGGCTTGAGCCTGGCGTGGTAGATCGAGATCAGCTTGCGCCCGCGCACTTTCAGGCTGTTGCTGTCGCCCGCGAGGTTGATCGCGTAACCGCCGCCACCCTGGGTCTTGCGGCAAATCGAGCAATAGCAGCGCTGGTAAGGGTAGGGGTGGGCGCTGGTCAGGCTGAACGTCACAGCGCCGCAATGGCAGGAACCTTCGAGTTGCATGGGCAGTCTCCTCTGGCAAGGTGACTCTGGAGTCTAGGCGCTTTGCGGCATCAAGGTCGCGATCAGGGCACGAATGGTCCCCGGCAGCGCTTCCAGCTCGCGCACCAGGATACTGCGCTCGCGAATCGCCCATGGCTCATTCAGTTTCACCGCCACCAACTGCATGGTCCGACTGTGCCGCACGGCGGCGGATTCCGGGATGATGCCAATGCCTACGCCCGCCTCGACCATCCGGCAGATCGCCTCGAAACTCGACATTTGGATGCGCAGCGACAACTGCTTGCCGACCCGCTCGACGTGCTCGCGCAGGAAGCTCAGCAAGGTGCTGCCTTCGTGCAGGCCGATATGCTGGTAGGCGAGGGTCTGTTCCAGCGTCACCGAGGGTTGGTCCGCCAAGGGGTGGCCCACGGGCACCATCAATACCAGTTTATCGGTGCTGAAGTGCAGCACCTGCAGGCCCGCGGCTTCCACAGGGCCGGCGATGATGCCCATGTCGCTGGTGCCATCGAGCACGCCGCGCACGATATCGCGGGACAGGCGCTCCTGCAGGTCGACAGTGACACCGGGCCGCTGGGAGAGGAAACCGGCCAACACTTCGGGAAGAAACTCAGTGACCGCCGTGGTGTTGGCGAAGATGCGGATATGCCCGGCAGAGTCGACGCCGTATTGGGTGAACTCACTTTTCAGGTAGTCCACCTGGCGCATGATCAGTCGCGCATGGTGCAGCAGCCGCTCGCCTGCCGGGGTGATCTCCACACCGCGGCTGTCGCGGTACAACAGACGTGTTTCCAACTGGCCTTCCAGGGCCTTGATGCGCGCACTCGCAGCCGCCGGCGAGAGGAAGGCGCGCTTGGCACCCTGGGTCAGGCTGGGTGATTCGGCGATATGGATAAACAGGCGCAGGTCAGCGAGATCGAAGTGCATGGCGGCTCCGGGGTGGACAGGGCTGTTCGGTGCAGCGGCGGTGCGGGGCTTGCCTGCGCTGACAGTGTGCCGGCGATGAAAATGCCAACCAACCGAAGCAAGCCCGTTGCCCATCAATGCGTGGCGTTCAGCATAGCCGAACGCTGGCTTATTGAAATGCAAATTCTCAGAACGGTCGAGCGCTTGCATGATCCGGGGCACACATTCACAGCCCGAGGACCTGCACCCGATGAGCGCCACTGATTGGATCGGCCGAAGCGAAACGGCCCACGACCACCTGAGCCACAACCTGCTCACACGCATCGCCGCGACATTCGGCGAGCCCGTGCCCGAACACGGCGCGGCGTTGCCGCCGTTGTGGCAATGGTGTTTCTTCCAGGACCCGCTGCCGGAATCGGCCCTGGGCACCGACGGCCACCCGGCCCGTGGCGGCTTCCTGCCGCCGGCGGATAATCGCAATCGCATGTGGGCCGGTGGGCGTCTCGAGTTCCTGCATCCGCTGCGCGCCGGCGAGGCGGCCAGCCGTGTGTCGACCATCACCCAGGTCGAAGAAAAAACCGGCCGCACCGGTGCGTTGCTGTTTGTCACCGTGCGCCATGACTACACCCAGGACGGCCGCCTGGCGATCCGCGAAGAACAAGACATCGTCTACCGCGAACCGACCCCACCCAAGCCGGGCAACGGCGCTGCGCTGGCGGCGGGTGAGTGGTGCGAAGCGATCGAGCCGACGCCGACCCTGCTGTTCCGCTACAGCGCTGTGACTTTCAACGGCCACCGCATTCACTACGACTATCCCTACGTCACCGGCACGGAAGGCTATTCGGGCCTAGTGGTGCATGGGCCGTTGATCGCCACGTTGAGCCTGCGCGCCTTTTGTCGGGCCCATCCCCGCGCCACGGTGCGCCGTTTCGACTATCGCGGCGTGCGCCCGCTGATCGCTGCGCAACCGTTTGAAGTCGCCGGGCGTATCAGCCAAGCCGGCGTGGCAGAGCTGTGGGCCGGTAATCACGATGGCTTGGCCCAGCAGGCCCGTGTGCATTTCGAATAACACCAGAACAACAGGCGGAGAGCCGTTAATGAACCCGAATGACAATGAAGCATTCAATGCCATCCGCGCAGGCGTGCGCGCTTTGTGCGCCGAATTCGATGCGACGTACTGGCGTCGGATCGACGAAGAAAAAGCGTTCCCCGATGCCTTCGTCAAGGCCTTGACCGCCGCCGGCTGGCTGTCGGCGATGATCCCGGAAGAGTACGGCGGCTCCGGCCTCGGCCTGGCTGAAGCGTCGGTGATCCTTGAAGAGGTCAACCGTTGCGGCGGCAACTCCGGCACCGTCCACGGCCAGATGTACAACATGTTCACCCTGCTGCGCCACGGCAGCGCCGCGCAAAAACGCTTCTACCTGCCCAAGCTGGCCAGTGGCGAATTGCGACTGCAATCGATGGGCGTCACCGAGCCCAGCACCGGCACCGACACCACCAGGATCAAGACCACCGCGATCAAGCGCGGCGATAAGTACGTGATCAACGGCCAGAAAGTCTGGATCTCGCGGGTGCAGCATTCCGACCTGATGATCCTGCTGGCGCGCACCACGCCGCTGGCCGACGTGAAGAAAAAGTCCGAAGGCATGTCGATCTTCCTCGTGGACCTGCACGAGGCGATCGGCAACGGCCTGACCGTGCAACCCATCGCCAACATGGTCAACCACGAAACCAACGAGCTGTTCTTCGACAACCTCGAACTGCCTCTGGACAGCCTGATCGGCGAAGAGGGTAAGGGCTTCAAGTACATCCTCGACGGCCTGAATGCCGAGCGTACCCTGATCGCCGCCGAGTGCATCGGCGATGGCCGCTGGTTTATCGAAAAGGCCAGCGCCTATGCCCGCGACCGCGTGGTGTTCGGCCGGCCCATCGGGCAGAACCAGGGCGTGCAGTTTCCGATTGCCGAAGCGCATATCGAAATCGAAGCGGCCGACCTGATGCGCTGGCGTGCCTGCGAGGAATACGACCGTGGCGCGCCTGCCGGGGCCAGCGCGAACATGGCCAAGTACCTGGCGGCCAAGGCGTCCTGGGAGGCGGCCAATGCGTGCCTGCAAACCCACGGCGGCTTTGGTTTTGCCTGCGAGTACGACGTGGAACGCAAATTCCGCGAGACCCGCCTGTACCAGGTGGCGCCGATCTCCACCAACCTGATCCTGTCCTACGTGGCCGAGCACTTGCTCGAACTGCCACGCAGTTTCTGAGGGCCTGAACATGAGCCATACCCAAGCCCTGTGTCGGTTCCTCGCCGAATTGACCTATGCGCAGTTGCCCGAACCGGTGCTGGCGCGCACCGAAGACCTTTTTCTCGATTGGCTGGCGTCGGCGCTGGCCAGCCAGGGCGCGCACCCGATACCACTGTTTGAACGCTACGCGCAGAAAATGGGGCCGAGCAGCGGCCCGGCGCAGGTGATCGTCAATGGCCGCAGCAGCAGCGCGTATTTCGCCGCGTTGGTCAACGGCGCCTCGTCGCACCTGGTGGAGCAGGATGACCTGCACAACAGCTCGGTGCTGCACCCGGCGACGGTGGTCTTTCCCGCGGCCCTGGCGGCGGCCCAGGACCTCGGCAAATCCGGCCGCGAACTGCTGCTGGCCGCTGTGGCCGGTTATGAAGCCGGGATTCGCATCGGCGAATTCATGGGCCGCTCCCACTACCGCATCTTCCACACCACCGCGACCGTCGGCACCTTGGCGGCGGCGGTGGCCGTGGGCAAATTGCTGGGGTTCGATCAGGAGCAATTCATCAACCTGCTCGGCAGCGCCGGCACCCAGGCTGCCGGGCTGTGGGAGTTTTTGCGCGATGCCGCCGACTCCAAGCAATTGCACACGGCCAAGGCGGCGGCGGATGGCTTGCTCGCCGCGTACCTGACGGCGGACGGGCTGACGGGCGCGCGCAATATCCTCGAAGGCGACCAGGGCCTGGCGGCCGGGATGTCCAGCGATGCCGAACCGCACAAGCTGTCCGCCGACCTCGGCCGGCGCTGGGCGCTGCTGGAAACCTCGTTCAAGTTCCATGCCTCGTGTCGCCACACCCATCCTGCCGCCGATGCGCTGCTGCAGTTGATGCAGCGTGAAGGCCTCGATGCCGCCGCGATCGCCAAGGTGCAGACCCGCGTGCATCAGGGCGCCATCGATGTGCTGGGGCGCGTCACTACGCCAGCCACCGTTCACCAGGCCAAGTTTTCCATGGGCACCGTGCTGGGCCTGATCGCCGTGCATGGCAAGGCCGGGCTGGTTGAGTTCCACACGCTGGCACTGAGCGATCCCGCCGTCTCGGCCTTTCGCGACAAGGTCAGCATGACCCTCGATCGCGAAGTCGACGACGCCTATCCGCAGCGTTGGCTGGGCCGCGTCACCGTCACCACCGAGGATGGCCGCACGCTGCACGGCGCTATCGACGAGCCCAAGGGCGACCCCGGCAACAGCCTGAGCCGCGCCGAGCTGGCGGATAAATTCCAGCGCCTCACCCAGTTCAGCGGCGCGCGCACCCCGGCCGAGGCCGACGCGTTGATCGCCAAGGTCTGGCAGTTGCGCAACACCCCGTGCATGGCCCATTGGCTTTGAGGAATCGTCATGACTGCTAATCAACGACCGCTGGACGGTATCACCGTTGTCAGCCTGGAACATGCGATCGCCGCACCCTTTTGCACACGCCAATTGGCCGATCTCGGTGCGCGTGTGATCAAGATCGAACGCCCCGGCAGCGGTGACTTCGCCCGTGGCTATGACGAACGCGTGCGCGGCCTGGCGTCGCATTTCGTGTGGACCAACCGCTCCAAGGAAAGCCTGACCCTGGACCTCAAGCAAGACGCGGCGGGCGCCATTCTCGACAGCTTGCTCGCCGACGCCGATGTACTGGTGCAGAACCTCGCACCCGGTGCGGCGGCGCGCATGGGCCTGTCGTTCGAGACGCTGCATACGCGCTTCCCGCGCTTGATCGTCTGCGATATTTCCGGCTATGGCGAAGGCGGGCCCTACGCGCAAAAGAAGGCTTATGACCTGTTGATCCAGAGCGAGGGCGGCTTTCTGTCGGTGACCGGCGGGCCCGCTGACGACCAGATGGCCAAGGCCGGTTGCTCCATCGCCGACATCGCCGCCGGCATGTACGCCTACAGCGGCATCCTCTCGGCGCTGTTGTTGCGCGGCAAGACCGGCGAGGGCAGCCATATCGACGTGAGCATGCTGGAAAGCCTGGTGGAGTGGATGGGCTACCCGATGTACTACGCCTTCGACGGAGCACCGCCACCGCCGCGTGCCGGAGCGGCGCATTCGACGATTTATCCCTACGGGCCGTTTCCCACCGGCGACGGCGGTACGGTGATGCTCGGCTTGCAGAACGAGCGCGAATGGGCGGCGTTCTGCGACAAGGTGCTGCTCACCCCGGCGTTGGCCACGGACGAGCGCTTCTGCGCCAACTTCAAGCGCTCGGCCAACCGCGAGGCGCTGCGCCGGATCATCGTCGACAGCTTCGCCCGGCTCGACGCCGAGGCCGTCATCCAGCGCCTGGAACATGCGCAGATCGCCAGTGCCCGCGTCAACGATATGCAAGGCGTGTGGGACCACCCGCAACTCAAGGCACGTGACAGCTGGCGCGAAGTCGCTAGCCCGGCCGGTCCGCTGCCAGCGCTGTTGCCGCCAGCGCGTAATACGGCATTCAGCCCGCGCATGGATGCGGTGCCCGCGTTAGGCCAGCACAGCCAGGGCATTCTCGATCAGCTCGGTTATTCGGGCGAAACCATCGACGACCTGCGCGCGCGCGGCGTTATCTGACAAGGAGTGTGGTGATGCCAATGCCTGTAGTTCGTTCAGCTCTGTTCGTTCCCGGCAGCCGCCCGGAGCGGTTTTCCAAAGCGCTGGCCAGCGGTGCCGACGCGGTGATTGTGGATTTTGAAGACGCGGTAGAAGAGCCGCTCAAGCGGCAGGCGCGGGAGAACCTTGGCGCGTTTTTGCGCGCCCACCCCGACACCCGGGTGTGGGTGCGGATCAACGCGCCAGAGCACGCCGAACACGCTGACGATGTGGCGTTCTGCAGCGCCCATGCAAACGTGGCGGGCGTGCTGCTGCCGAAAGTCGAAAGTGCCGCCCAGGTCGCGGTGGTGGCCGCCGCCGGCAAACGGATCTGGCCGATTATCGAAAGCGCCAAGGGCTTGCTGGCGGTGGCCGCGATTGCCCATGCGCGGCAGGTGGAGCGCCTGTCGTTCGGCGGCCTGGACCTGGCGCTCGACTTGAATCTGAGCAGCCCTTCGCCAGCGGCTGACTTTGCCCTGGACCAGGCGCGCCTGGCGCTGATCGTGCATTCCCGCGCCGCCGGCCTGGTGGCCCCGCTGGACGGCGTCCACCCGGCCATCGACGACCCCGAAGGCCTGCGCCGCTCGATCCGGCATGCCTATGAAATGGGCTTTGCCGGCGCGCTGTGCATCCATCCCCGGCAGGTGGCGGTGATCCATGCGGCCTTGGCACCGAGCGCCGCAGACCTGGCCTGGGCCAAGCGCGTGGTGGCGGGCGGAGCCCACGGGGCCGGCGCGTATCAGATCGATGGGCAGATGGTGGATGCCCCGGTTCTGTTGCGCGCACAACGGCTGCTCGCCGCCCGGCGCTGACGGGCGCAGCCGAAGCCAGAGGCGAGAGAGGATCTGCATTTTCGTTCAGGTTGGCGTTCATCTAAGCCGAACGCAGGTATCAAAAACTCGAAATTCACTACACGCGCCATATCAGGCACCTTGCCCTACAACACAACAATAAGAAGGTGATTTCCCATGCTCAAGCTCTCCCGGGCGCTGTTCTGCGCCGCCACCTTGTTCGTCGCGGGCCTGGCCCAGGCGGCGGACCCGATTGTGATCAAGTTCGCCCATGTGGTTGCCGAAAACACGCCCAAAGGCCAGGGCGCGTTGCTGTTCAAGAAACTTGCCGAAGAACGCCTGCCGGGCGTGGTCAAGGTCGAGGTGTACCCGAACTCGTCGCTGTTCGGCGATGGCAAGGAAATGGAAGCGCTGCTGTTGGGCGATGTGCAGATGCTCGCGCCGTCCCTGGCCAAGTTCGAGCAATACACCAGACAGGTGCAGATCTATGACCTGCCGTTCCTGTTCAACGACCTGGCCGCCGTCGACCGCTTCCAGGCCGCCCAAGGCAAGCAGTTACTGACCTCGATGCAGAACAAGAACATCCTCGGCCTGGCCTATTGGCACAACGGTCTCAAGCAGTTGTCGGCCAACAAAGCCCTGCACGAACCCAAGGACGCCCGTGGCCTGAAGTTCCGCGTGCAAGCCTCCAGCGTGCTTGAAGAACAGTTCAAGGCGATCCGCGCCAACCCGCGCAAGATGAGCTTTGCCGAGGTCTACCAGGGCTTGCAGACCGGTACGGTCAACGGCACCGAAAACACCTGGTCGAACTATGAAAGCCAGAAGGTCAACGAGGTGCAGAAGTACTTCACCGAGTCCAACCATGGCCTGATCGACTACATGGTGATCACCAACGCGAAGTTCTGGAACGGCCTGCCAGCGGATGTGCGCAGCACCCTGGAGCAGATCATGGCCGAGGTCACCGTTGAGGTGAACAAGCAGGCCGAGGCGCTGAACCAGTCGGCCAAACAGAAGATCGTCGACGCCAAGACCAGCGAAATCATCGAACTGACCCCCGCGCAACGCCAGCAATGGCGCGAAGCCATGCGCCCGGTCTGGCAGATGTTCGAAGGCGAGATCGGGGCTGACCTGATCAAGGCGGCGGATGCGTCCAACCTGTAATGCCGGGGCATACCGAGATCCCTCCCACAGGTTGATCCGGTTTCCACTCTGAAACCTATTCCCGCTTCGCGAGGTTTTGCCATGCAAACGCTCAGGCGCGTCTGGGAGCACCTGGAGGAAGGCGTCATTGCCTTCCTGCTGGCCGCCATGACCCTGGTGACATTCGTCTACGTCATGCTCAACAACATCTACACGCTGTTCTTTGCCCTGGCCGACAAGTGGGCCTGGAGCAGCCATTTTTTCAACGCCCTGGGCGACGGGAGCATGACCTGGGCCCAGGACATGACCTGGAGCGTGGCGCTGACCAAGGCCATGTTCGGCTGGCTGATTTTCTTCGGCATTTCCTACGGCGTGCGTACCGCCGGCCACCTTGGGGTGGATGCGCTGGTCAAGCTGACCGGGCGCCGGGTGCAGCGCTTGCTTGGGATGCTTGCCTGCCTGTGCTGCCTGGCCTACGCCGGGCTGTTCATGGTCGCCAGCTACAGGTGGGTGAGTGCGGTGATGACAGCACACATCGGCGCCGAAGACCTTGACCAGTTCGGCATCGATGTCGGCGACATCGTGCTCATCGTGCCGGTCGGTTTTGCCCTGGTGTTTATCCGCTACCTGGAAATTTTCTATCGCCTGTTCACCCACCGCCAGGTCGGGTTGGGGCTGGCCGACGAGGCCGGTGAGGCGAGCAAATTGGCCGGCGGCCATGAGGAGCGTCACTGATGGCCGTGCTCTGTCTGTTTCTGCTGTTGTTTGTGTTCATGTTCCTCGGCGTGCCCGTCGCGATTTCCCTCGGATTGTCCGGCGCGGTGTCGATCCTGATGTTCAGCCAGGACTCGGTGAGTTCCCTGGCGATCAAGCTGTTCGAAACCTCGGATGCCTATACCTTCCTGGCGATTCCGTTCTTCCTGCTGTCCGGTGCGTTCATGACCACCGGCGGCGTGGCGCAGCGGCTGATCGACTTCGCCAATGCGTGTGTTGGGCATATCCGTGGCGGCCTGGCGATTGCGGCGGTGTTGGCGTGCATGTTGTTTGCCGCGTTGTCCGGTTCGTCACCGGCCACCGTGGCGGCCGTCGGTTCGATTGCGGTGGCCGGGATGGTGCGCTCCGGTTACCCGAAGGCGTTCGGCGCGGGCATCATCTGCAACGCCGGCACCCTGGGCATCCTGATTCCGCCGTCGATCGTGATGGTGGTGTATTCGGCCGCCACGGAAACGTCGGTCGGCAAGTTGTTCATGGCCGGGGTGATCCCGGGGCTGCTGCTGGGCCTGATGCTGATGGTCGCGATCTATATCGTGGCGCGCATCAAGAAGCTGCCGGCGCAGCCACGGGCGAGCTTTCGCGAGTGGCTGGCCTGCGCGCGCCGTGCGTTCTGGGGCTTGCTGCTGCTGGTGATCATCCTCGGCGGCATCTACAGCGGGATGTTCACCCCGACCGAAGCCGCGGCGGTGGCAGCGGTGTACTCGGCGTTTGTCGCGCTGTTCGTCTACAAGGACATGAGTCTGCGCGACTGTCCCAAGGTGCTGCTGGAGTCCGGGCGGCTGGCGATCATGCTGATGTTTATCATCGCCAATGCGATGCTCTTCGCCCATGTGTTGACCACCGAACAGATCCCCCAGGAAATCACCGCCTGGGTGCTGTCCGAAGGGCTCACGCCGATTGGCTTCCTGATCATGGTCAACGTGGTCTTGCTGATCGCCGGCAGTTTCATGGAACCGTCGGCGATCGTGTTGATCCTGGCGCCGATCTTCTTTCCGATCGCGATGAAGCTGGGCATCGATCCGATTCACTTGGGGATCGTGATGGTGGTGAATATGGAAATCGGCTTGGTTCACCCGCCGGTGGGCTTGAACCTGTTCGTGACCTCGGCGGTGACCGGCTTGACGCTGGGGCAGACCATTCGTGCGGCGATGCCGTGGCTGATGATCCTGTTGGTGTTCCTGATCATGGTGACCTACCTGCCGTTCATCTCGCTGGCGCTGCCGCACTGGCTGGGGATGTAGACCTGACGATGTGGGAGCCTGGCTCCCACCTTGCTCAGTGATCCAGCGCGCTCAGGATCGCATGGGCGACCTTGACCCGCTCGGCATTCGGATAGTTCTTGTTCGCCAGGATCACCACGCCCATGTCCTTGCTTGGCACATACGCCACATACGCGCCAAAGCCTGCGGTTGAGCCGGTTTTGTTGTACAGCACGTTGGCCGGTTGCGCTTGCGGCGTCGTCAGCCAATCGGGACGGTGAGGTTCCATGGCCATCGGTGTCGAGTTGCCGTCAATCAGCGCTTGCAGGGCGATGGGGTAGGGGTAGTACTCCCAGCCCAGGCCCTGGGTCATGCCGTTCACGCGGTAATAACCGGCGTGGGTACTGGCGATGGCTTGTTGCAGCGGCTTTTCCAGGGTTTGCGGGTGCAGGTTGGCGATCACGTAGCGCGCAAGGTCATGGGTGCTGGTCTTGATGCCGTAGGCTTCGCTGTCCAGTGCGCCAGGGCTTACACGGACGGGTTTCTGCTGCTTGTCGTAGCCTTGGGCGTACTCGCCGGATTGCGCGGTGGGCACGCTGAGGTGGGTGTTGCTCAACCCCAGCTTGGGCAGCAGGGTGTGCTCCATGGCGACATTGAACGGCTGGCCCAGGCTTCGCGCTGCGAGGTAGCCAAACAGGCCGATGCTCGGGTTGGAATAGAGACGTTGCGCGCCCGGGGCGTAGCTGGGTTTCCAGCGCTGGAAGTAGCCGAGCATGGCGTCGGCGTTGTCGGCGGCATCCGGAAACTGCAGCGGCAGGCCGCCGGGGGTGTAGGTCGCCAGTTGCAGCAGGCTGATGCGGTCAAAGGCGCTGCCGGCCAACGCAGGCCAGTATTGGCTGGCCTTGTCCGACAGCGTGAGCTTGCCGATGGCCTGGGCGTAACCGCCCAGGGTTGCGGTGAAGGTTTTGCTCACTGAGCCGATTTCGAACAAGGTGTTTTGGTTGACCGGTTGCTGCGTTTCTTTCGATGCCATGCCGTAGTTAAAGTATTGCACCTTGCCGTTCTGCACCACCGCCACCGCCAGGCCGGGAATGGCCTGCTGCTGCATCAGCGGCTTGACGCTGGCGTCTACCACGGCCTGTAGGTCGGTGGCGGCCAGGCACTGGCCGGCGCCGAGAAACATTGCCAGCGCCGTTAAATGACGCACTCCAAATACCGCTTGTTGGGGCATGATATCGCTTCCATGAGTATGATCGATTGAATGAACAGCCTGCGCGGGCGTGCCAAAGGTAGACAGTTCGCCGGGCCTGGGCAAACGATGATATTTCGCACCAGTCATTAGAAAAATTAGGGGCAAGCATGCTGCGTTCCCATCTGCCTCTCAATGCCCTGCGCGCATTCGAGGCCTCCGCCCGGCACCTGAGTTTTACGCGGGCCGCCATTGAGTTGTGTGTCACCCAGGCGGCGGTCAGCCACCAGGTCAAGAGCCTGGAGGCGCAACTGAACGTCACCCTGTTCAAACGCCTGCCGCGTGGCCTGATGCTGACCCGCGAAGGCGAGACGTTGTTGCCGGTGCTGCGCGAGTCCTTCGACCGCATTGCCCACACCCTGGGCCAGTTCGAAGGCGGGCACTACCGCGAAGTGCTCAGCGTCGGTGCGGTCGGCACTTTTGCGGTGGGCTGGCTGCTGCCGCGCCTGGCGGACTTCCAGCGCCGCTACCCGTTTATCGACCTGCGCCTGTCGACGCACAACAACCGTGTCGATGTCGCCGCCGAAGGCCTGGATTACGCGATCCGTTTCGGCGCCGGGGCCTGGCATGGCACCGACGCCTGCCCATTGTTCGAAGCGCCGCTGACGGTGCTTTGCGTGCCGTCAATCGCCGAGCAGTTACACACGCCGGCCGAGCTGTTGAAGCACACGGTGCTGCGCTCCTATCGCGCCGATGAGTGGAACCTGTGGTTCCAGGCCGCTGGGCTGCCTGCCGACACCCTGGTGCCGCGCAGCATCGTGTTCGACTCATCGTTGGCGATGATGGAAGCAGCGCTGCAGGGCGTCGGCGTGGCGTTGGCCCCTGCGCTGATGTTCGCGCGACAACTGGAAAGTGATGCGATCCGCCAGCCCTTCAACGTGGGCATCAGCACCGGCAGCTATTGGTTGACGCGCCTGCAGTCACGCGCCGAAACCTCGGCGATGCTGGCGTTCAAGGCCTGGCTGACGGTGATGGCGGCGCAGGGCTGAAATTTTCATCAAGAAGCAAAATGAAACATTTGTCGGCGGCTAACCTCTACACATTCAGAGGCGGTCAGGCCAGGTATTTGTTGAACCACCCCAGCGTGCGCTGCCACGCCAGGTTCGCCGCCGCCTCGTCATAACGCGGCGTCGAGTCGTTGTGAAAACCGTGGTTGGCGCCCTTGTAGATATACGCTTCATAGGTGGTGCCCGCGGCCTTCAGGGCCTTTTCATAGGCCGGCCAGCCTTCGTTGATCCGCGTATCCAGTTCGCCGTAATGCAGCATGATCGGTGCCTTGATGCGCGGCACGTCCTTGGCCTCTGGCTGCCGTCCGTAAAATGACACGGCAGCGCCCAGTTCCGGGTAGGCCACGGCTGCTGCATTGACCACGCCGCCGCCATAGCAGAAGCCGGTAATCCCGACTTTGCCGGTGCTGTTGTCGTGGTGCATCAGCCACTCGATGGCCGCGAAGAAGTCGTTCATCAGCTTGGTCGGGTCGACTTTTTGTTGCAGCGCTACGCCTTTTTCATCGTTGCCGGGGTAGCCCCCCACGGATGTCAGGCCATCCGGCGCGAGGGCGATAAAGCCGGCCTTGGCCAGGCGGCGGGCGACGTCTTCGATATACGGGTTGAGGCCGCGGTTTTCATGCACCACGACCACGGCGGGGATTTTGCCGGTGGCCTTGGCCGGGCGCACCAGATAGCCGCGCACCGTGCCGTTGCCCTTGGGCGAAGGGTAGGTGATGTAGTCCGCGACGATGTCCGGGTCGGTGAATTTCACTTGCTCGGCCAGCGCATAGTTGGGGCTCAGGGCGGCGAGCAGCGCCGACGCGGTGAGCCCGCCGAAGGTGAACAGTGCGGCGCGGTCGAGAAACTCGCGGCGGTTGATCTTGCCGTGGGCGTAGCCGTCGTAGAGCTCCAGCAGTTCGGGGGCGAAGTCTTTCGCGGTGAGACGAGTCATCGGTGCAGTCCTCGATTAGCGGTGCCAGTCAATGTAGACCAGGATCACGCGTTGCGAGCGTGGGCGGCGGCGGCCAGTTGCCCGGTATCGACGCGCACAAACACCGAATCGCCGATCGCCGTGAGCACATCGCCGGCGTATACCTCGCAGACCACGCGGCTTTTACGCCCCACATCGCCCTCGACCCGGGCACGCAAGGTCAGCGTGACACCCAGGGGCGTGGGCTTGATGAATTTGATCCCGAGATGCCCGGTCACGCAGTCGATACGCGGCAGGCTGCCGGGTTCGCGTTGTTCGGCGCGGTAGTGGTAGGCCATGGCGGTCCAGTTCGAGTGGCAGTCCACCAGCATGGCGATCAGGCCGCCGTAGACCAGATCCGGCCAGCCGCTGTATTTCGCTTCCGGTTGGTGCTCGGCGACCACGTGAACGCCGTCGGCGTCCCAGCGGCTCTTGATATGCAGGCCGTGGGGGTTGCTGCCGCCGCAGCCGTAGCAGATGCCTTCGGGGGCGGTGGTGTCTTGCAGTGACGGGGTGTGCATGCCAAGTCCTTATTGTTCTGGGGTGACTGTCCTGTTTAACAGGACGCGCGCCGGATGGGAATAATGCCATCGCCGCAGACGCTAGCGCGCAAACCGCTTGGCCCCGGCCACACAGCCGATCACCGCGACTGTCACCAGCACCATGCCCAGGCTAACCTGCTCATGCAGCAGGCCCGCCGCCAGCGCCAGGCCGAAGAACGGTTGCAGCAACTGCAACTGGCCGACCGCGGCGATGCCGCCCTGGGCCAGCCCGCGGTACCAGAACACAAACCCGATCAACATGCTGAACAGCGCCACATAGCCTAGGCTCAGCCACGCCGGCAGGCTGATGCCGGTGAAGGTCGGCGGCGCGAGCATCAGGCTCAACGGCAGCGCCACCGGCAACGACACCACCAGCGCCCAGCAGATCACTTGCCAGCCGCCCAGGCTGCGCGACAGCTTGGCGCCCTCGGCGTAACCCAGGCCGCACACCAGCACCGCCAACAGCATCAGCAGGTCACCGGCCGGGGCGGCGCTCAGGCCCTGGGCGACGGCATACCCCATCACCAGCGCGCTGCCCAGGATCGAAAACAACCAGAACACCGGGCGTGGCCGCTCACCGCCGCGCAGTACGCCAAAGAGCGCCGTGGCCAGCGGCAACAGGCCGATAAACACGATGGAGTGCGCGGACGTCACGTATTGCAGGGCCAGCGCCGTCAGCAAGGGGAAGCCGATGACCACGCCGAGGGCGACGATGACCAGGGGCAGCCATTGCGCGCGTGTTGGACGTTTTTCCTTGAAAAAAACCAACAGGCACAACGCCAACACGCCGGCCAGGGTGGCGCGCAGCAGGGTGAGGAACACCGGTTCGAATTCCATCACCGCCAGGCGCGTCGCCGGCAACGAACCGCTGAAAATCACCACGCCGATAAAGCCATTGATCCAACCCTGGGTGCTGTTGGCCAGGGGATTGAGCGGTGAGGTCTGTTCCATGAAGGGGGCCCGAAAAAAGGAGAGGTTGCGTGCGGGCCATGCTAGGCAGGAAGATTAAGACAATCAAAAAATTGTCATGGATACATCGCCCATGCCCCGCGCCTGTTACAAAAACCTGGTCGACACCTTCGCCGAGGACATCCGCAGCGGCAGGCTGTCGCCCGGCGAGCGTCTGCCCACCCATCGGCAATTGGCCGCGCGCCACGGCCTCGCGCTGGTCACCGCGAGCCGCGTGTACAGCGAGCTGGCGGCGATGGGCCTGGTCAGCGGTGAAACCGGTCGCGGCACCTTCGTGCGCGAGATCTCGCTACCGCCGGGGCAGGGCAGTGGGCAGATGAGCGTGGCGCCGGGCATGCTGGATCTGAATTTCAACTACCCGTCATTGCCGGGCCAGGCCGAGCTGCTGCGCACGGCGTTGCGTCAACTGGCGCTGTCGGGCGATCTGCAAGCGTTATTGCGTTACCAGCCCCACGCCGGGCGCCAGCATGAACGCGCGGCGGTGGCGCGCCATCTGCTGAGTCGAGGGCTGACGGTCGAGGCCGATCAGGTGCTGCTGGTCAGCGGCGCGCAACATGGGTTGGCCGTGACGCTGATGGCGCTGCTCAAACCGGGGGATGTGATTGCCGTCGACGCGCTGACCTATTCAGGCTTCAAGGTGCTGGCCGAGACCCTGCACCTGGAAATGCTGGCGATCCCGCTCACCGCCAGCGGCCCCGACCTCGATCATCTGCACAGCCTGTGTCGCAAGCATCCGGTCCGCGCGGTGTATAGCATGCCGACCGTGCATAACCCGCTGGGTTGGGTGATGAGCCTGGAGCAACGCGAACACCTGGTAGCCATCGCCCGTCAGCACAACCTGATGATCATCGAGGACGCGGCCTACGCATTTCTGGCAGAACACGCGCCACCACCGTTGGCGACCCTCGCGCCGGAACGCACGGTGTATGTCGGCGGCTTTTCGAAAAGCGTCGCCACCGGCCTGCGGGTCGGCTTTGTGTCAGCCCCGGCGGCGTGGGTGAAGGCCCTGGAACGCAGCATCATGGCCACGACCTGGAATGTGCCGGGGGTAATGAGCGCGATTGCCGTGGCCTGGCTAGACGACGGCACGGTGGCTCAACTGGAAGCACAGAAACGCCAGGATGCCCGGGCACGCCAGGCATTGGCGGCGCAGGTGCTGAAGGGGCTGACGTACATCAGCCATCCTTCGTCGTATTTTCTCTGGTTGCCCCTGGCGGAAGAGGCCCGCGCCGATCAGATCGCCATGACCTTGCAGCGCGAAAATATCGCCGTGTCCACCGCCGAACCGTTTGCCGTATCCGCCCATGTACCGCATGCGCTGCGCCTGGCGTTGGGCTCGGTGGACATGACGGCGCTGCGCGAGGCCTTGCTGGCGGTACGCAAGGTGGTAGCGTGGTGACGCTATCCGGCACTTCCTGCTTAACTGGCACATCGCTATGCTACGGCGAAAACAACAAACCGCCTTGTGAGAAAACATGGACTTTAATTGGCACAGCGACCCCATCACCCGCAGCACCCCGATCACCCCGCGCTACAAAAACACCCAGAACGTGCGCCGTTTCATGCTTGAACACTGCGGCCCGGGGTTTAAGTTCGACCGCGCATTCATGGCCTGGATTCGCAACGATACGGCCAAAACCCTGGGCGATATGGTGGATGAGTGGCAGCGTCGAAACGCCGGCTTATGATTACTCAAAGCATGGCGACACTGGTTAACTTCGGCATCCATTTGACGCCAGGCCTGCTGCTGTTCGGCGCGTGGTTCGCGCTCACACCCAGGTCGATGACGGCGATCCGCATCCTGATTCTGTTGGCGGCGTTTGTGCTGATGCGCGATGCGATGACGCCGTTGCGCATGTGGGCGCTCAGTGACGATGTGCAGGTTGCATTCACCGCCAACACCTTTGTGCTGGCGGCGCTGGGCGGTCTATCGCTGTTGCTGGTTGCCGGGCTCGCGTGGGTGGCGCCGGACTTGTCGCGGCTGGTCTTGTGGTCCAAGGGCAATTGCGCCGTCGGACTGGCGAGGGGCCTGGCGGTGGGCTGCCTGATCGGCGTACCGCTGCGGCTTTACCAGGGCGTGGATACGCAAGCGATCCACGACTACTGGGTGTGGCTGCCAGGCATGGTGGTATTGGCCTATGGCGCCAATGCGTTGGAAGAGGTGTTGTTTCGCGGTTATCTGCAGGGGTATCTGGAACAACAACTGACGCCGCTGCGGGCGGCCTTGATCAGCGGCGTGGCGTTCGCGGCCTGCCATGCGTTCCTGGCCCTGAGCGTCACTCAATTGGGCTGGCCGGTGTTGCTGTTTACCCTGATCGGAGGGCTGGCCTGCGCGTTGTTGCGCATGCGTCATGGTGTGTTGGCCGCGACGCTCGCCCATGGCACGGCGATCCTGTTGATTGCCGTGCCTCTGGTTGCCTGAGTGAGCAGCGCAACCAAGTGGGAGCGGTGGCTCCCACCGTTGGACCGCGCGTCAGCGTGGCGTGAGCGCCGGCGTGCGCGGCGGAATCAGGCGTTTGCTGCCGGTGGCTTCATACGCTGACGCCAGCTGCAGCAACCTGGAGTCATCGTAGGCGCGCCCGGCAAAGGTCAGCCCGACCGGCATGCCGATATCCGCCATCACGCCCATCGGCACGGTAACGGTCGGCACGCCCAAGTGGCGGATGGCAAGGTTGCCGTTGGCCACCCACACGCCATTGCTCCAGGCGATGTCGGCGGACGCTTCGTTCACATCGGCATCGGCAGGGCCGACGTCGGCGACGGTGGGGAAGATCACGGCATCGAGGCCGAGCTTATCCATCCAGTCTTCGAGGTCGATGCGCCGGGTCTGTTCGAGGCCGCGCAGGCCGTCGGGCAGGGTGCTGATCTGGTTCCACGGGGTGATCCCGCGTTGGGCCATCCGCACGTATTCGTCCATGCCGGCGGCCAGTTCGTCTTCACGGTTGGGCAAGGTGCCGGGGTCATGGGGGAAAATCTTCGGCCCGTCGACATCCGCCAGGCGGTTCAGGTTCGGGTCGTTATTGGCGCGTAGGAAGTCATCGAAGGCCCATGCGGACAGTTCCCACAACTCATCGTGGAGGAACTCCTTGGACACCAGGCCACGGGTAAACACCGTCGGTGCGCCGGGGCGGTCGCCTTCGCAGTTGGACACCAGGGGGAAGTCCACTTCGATGACTTCGGCGCCGGCCGCTTCGAGGGCCTGGCGCGCGGCTTGCCACAGGGCGATGACGCTGGCGCGGGTGATGATCTTTTGCCCGGTCGGGCCACCGATGCCGGGTTTTTCGCTGGTGCCGGCGTCGGGGTCGGCGTTGATGTACATGCGCGGTACGCCAAAGCGTTTGCCGGCGAGGGATGCGGCGGTCGCGGCCAGTTCAGCGTAAGCCGCCGGGCGCACCGAAGCGACGCTGGGGATGGGCACCCAAGGTTGCAGGCGCCACAGGTCGCCGCGGGTGTCGGGGTCTTCGGCGACCACCACGTCGAGTACTTCCAGCAGGTCGGCCATGGTGCGCGCATAAGGCACCACCACGTCCATGGTGGGGGTCAGCGGCCAGTTGCCGCGCACCGAAATCACCCCACGGGACGGGGTATAGGCACACAGGCCGTTGTTGGACGCCGGGCCGCGCCCGCTCGACCAGGTTTCTTCCGCCAGGCCGAATGCCGCGAAGCTCGCGGCAGTTGCGGTGCCGGCGCCGTTGGACGAGCCGGAGGCAAACGGTGCCGTCAGGTAGGCGGCGTTATACGGGCTTTCCGCGCGGCCATACACGCCACGCTGCATGCCGCCATTGGCCATCGGCGGCATGTTGGTCTTGCCCAGGCAGATGGCACCACCGGCCCGCAGCCGTTCGATGCTGAAGGCGTCGCGCTGGGCAACCAGCTTGGCGAACGCCGGGCTGCCGGACGCCGCCGTGAGGCCCTTGACCAGGTAACTGTCCTTGGCGGTATAGGGAATGCCGTCGAGCGGTCCCAGCGTTGCGCCCTTGGCCCGGCGTGCATCGGACGCCTCGGCTTCGTCCAGGGCTGCGGGGTTGCGCACCACCACGGCATTCAGCGCGGTCGCGGTCTGCGCGCCGTTGTAGGCGTCGATCCGCGCCAGATAAGCCTGGACCAGTTCGACGGCCGTGGTCTGGCCGGACTCAAGCGCCGCGCGCAATTGGGCAATGGAGACTTCGGTAACTTGCATCAGGTTTTTTTCGCCGCCTTCAAGTGGGGGTATGGCGGCAGTCTACGGACAGATATTTCACAAAACCAGCGCCGCATAACCTTCGAAAGCGCTGCGCATGACCTGCCATGTGAAGTCGTCGGCGGGAATCAGATGCTCGATCCGCAGCGAGGTGAGGGTAATGTCCTGGGGCATGCCGAAGGTGGTGAAGGTCGATAGAAAGTTCAGCTCGCCCTGGGTCGAGCGCACGCGGGTCAACACCAGTGGCGGCATGTCGCTGGGCAGTTCGGTGTGGGCGGGCACCGGCAGGCTGGCCAGCAGCGCCGCCAACGATGGGTTGGTCAAGGCCTCGCGTGTTGCCCGTTGCCAGGCGAGGGTGCGGATCTCTTCGGCGTTGATCAGGTGATCGCCCAGGCCGCCCGATTGCAGCAGGGTGCTCAGCAGGTTCACGCCATCGGCGGCGCCCGGGTCGATCCCGACCAAGCCAAAGAGCACGGCAGTGCTGGTGTTGGCCGCCAGCACCTGCCACTCACTGCCGAGCAGAATCGCCGGGGCGGGGTTGTTGGCGTGCAGCACATGGCTGACCGCTTCGCGAATGGCCGCCATGGCCGGCGAGGCGAGGGGGGTGGCGGCATAACGCGGGGCAAAACCGGCGGCGAGGAATACGCGGTTGCACTGGTCGAGGGGCACCTGCAGCGCGCTCAGCAGATTGTGCAGGGTGCCGGGGCTCGGCTTGGCGCGGCCGGTTTCCAGGCAACTGAGATGACGCTGCGAGACTCCGGTGATCAGGGCCAGGTCGAGCTGGCTCAACTGTGCCTGGCGGCGTAGCCGGCGCAAGTGTTCGCCGGCGGTAGCAGGGTTGTCCATGGCGTGATCATGACCTCCGAGGTCATTGCGAGGGGCTGAACCTTATCACTATCGTGGGCCTCGATCACTTCAAGGAAGAGACCATGCACAGACCCTTTATTGCCCTGGCCGGTTTGCTCGGGTTTTCGCTGTATACGCTGATAACGATGCTGACCGCGGAGCAGTCGCTGCTGGCGTTTGGCCGGCAATTGCTGTCGCGCCCGGACACCGCGCAAGTGGTGATCGACCTGTACCTGATGGCGCTGCTGGCCTGTGTGTGGATGTACCGCGACGCCCGGCGGCGTGGGCGGTCGGTGGCGTCGGTGCTGCCTTACTGGGTGCTGACGGCGCTGTTTGTTTCGGTGGGGCCGCTGCTCTATATCGTCATCACGGGGTTGCGGGATGAATGAGCTATTGCGTGTCTACGCACTGTGCGTGTTGATGCTGTGCCTGAAGATGCTGGCGATTTCCTGCTATCAGGGGTTTTTCCGCCTGCGCGCGCGGGCGTTCACCAACCCCGAAGATGCGGCTTTCTTCAACCGTGCGCCGCAGCCAGACGAACTGCCGCAAGTCGGCCGTGCCGCCAGGGCGTGGGCCAATGACCAGGAGAACATTCCGCTGTTTTTTGTCCTCGGCGGGCTGTGTGTCGTGGCGGGCACCGTTTCGGTAACCACGGGAGTGCTGTTCGGGGTTTTTACCCTGGCGCGGGTGACACACACGCTCATGTACCTGATGGAGTGCCAGCCCTGGCGCACGCTGGCCTATGGGGTGGGCGTGGCGTGTCTGATCGGGTTGGGCGCGATGCTCGTGTTGAAAATGATATGAAGGGCTCCGGCGTCCTCAAGCGCTAGCTGTAGGCGCCGGCCCCGTGCGATCGAGCCGCCGGATGCCCCGGCAGGCTCAACCGATCAAACGCCTTTGGTCGACGGCAACAGAATCGTCAGAACCCCCAGCAACGGCAGGAACGAGCACAGCGTGTAGACGTACTCGATGCCATGGCTGTCCGCGAGCAACCCCAGCAATGCCGCGCCGATACCGCTGAAGCCGAACATCAGGCCAAAGAACACGCCGGCGATCATCCCGACATTGCCTGGCACCAGCTCCTGGGCGAAGACGACGATGGCGGAGAACGCCGACGCCAGGATGAAACCGATCACCACGCTGAGCATCGCGGTCCAGAACAGGTCGACATACGGCAGGGCCAGGGTGAACGGCGCCGCGCCGAGGATGGAGAACCAGATGACGGTCCTGCGTCCGATCCGGTCGCCGATCGGCCCGCCAAAGAAGGTGCCTGCAGCCACCGCGCCGAGGAACAGGAACAGGTAAAGCTGGGAACTGGCGACCGACAGGTTGAATTTCTCGATCAGATAGAAGGTGAAATAGCTGGTCAGGCTGGACATGTAGAAGTACTTGGAAAACACCAGCAAGGCCAGCACCACCAAGGCAAAGGTCACGCGACCTTTCGACAGGCCGTGGGTGGCTTTGCTGCCTTGCTTGAGCTTGAACAAATTGAGGTGGTTACGGTACCAGCGGCTCAAGCCATACAGCACCAGAATCGCGAACACCGCAAACAGGCCGAACCAGGCGATATGCCCCTGGCCGTAGGGAATGACGATCGCCGCCGCCAGCAGTGGGCCGAACGCGCTGCCAGCGTTGCCGCCGACCTGGAAGGTCGATTGCGCCAGGCCGTAGCGCCCGCCGGAAGCCAGGCGGGCCACCCGCGACGTTTCCGGGTGGAAGGTCGACGAGCCGACGCCGATCAGCGCCGACGCCAGCAGGATCGCCGGGAAGGTGCCGACAAACGCCAGCATCAGGATGCCGATCAAGGTACACACCATGCCCGCCGGCAGCAGCCAGGGTTTGGGGTGGCGGTCGGTGTGGTAGCCGATCCACGGTTGCAGCAGGGAGGCGGTCAGTTGGAAGGTCAGGGTGATCAGGCCGACCTGGGTGAAGCTCAGCCCGTAGTTGGCCTTGAGCATTGGGTAGATCGAGGGCAGCACGGCCTGGATCAGGTCATTGATCAAATGCGCCAGGGCGCAGGCGCCGAGGACGCGCATGACCAAGGGGCTGACTTGGGGCGGGCTGGAGGTGGCAGCGGGAGACGCGGTCAAGGTCGACATGCAGGCATTCCATACAAGGCAGTGAACGACGGGGACGGGCAGCGATGATTTAAACCGCCACTCCATGGATGAACTCGGCGTTTATGCTAGATTTGTCGAAAACGCCTGTCTCGCGAAATTCGGGCAGCAAACATCGCAAAAGAGGCGAAGCCATCAAAACACTGGATAAATTTCTGCGGGATATCGATGAGGGCGAGTGGGCCGTCATCAGCTCGGCCACCGACTATCCGGAGAGCTGGGTGATCCCCGACCATAGCCACGAGAAGCATCAACTGCTGTACGCCACCGAAGGCGTGATGGTGGTGCATTCGGCGCAGAATCAGTGGACGGTGCCACCCAATCGCGGCTTCTGGATGCCCAGTGGGCATGTGCATTCGCTGCGCTGCGTCGGGGCGTTGAAAATGCGCAGTGTGTTTGTGCGCCCCGCGAGTTTTCCGAACCTGCCGAGCGAAACCAAGGCCGTCAGCATTTCACCGCTGCTCAGCGAACTGATCAAGGCATCGGTCAGCTTGAAGCCGCCGTATGCCGAGGATTCGCGCGACGCGCGGATCATGCACCTGATCCTCGACGAACTGGCGCTATTGCCGGCCTTGCCGTTGTCCTTGCCCCAGCCTGCAGACCCGCGCATCCGCCGGATTTGCCTGGCGTTGCAGGACGACCCGGGCGATGCCTCGACCGTGGCGGATTGGAGCGAGCGCCTGAGCCTGGACCAGACCACCATCCAGCGCCTGTTCCGCCGGGAAACCGGCCTGACCTTCGGCCAGTGGCGCCAGCAAGCGCGGTTGCTGCTGGCACTGGAGCGCATAGCCGTGGGCGAGAAGATCATCGATGTGGCATTTGAGCTGGGCTATGAAAGCCCGAGCGCCTTTACCAGTATGTTCAAGAAACAGTTCGGCAAGACGCCGAGTCATTTCTTCCGCTAGCGCAAGGCGCTGTCGAGCGCTAACACGGCGGGGTGCTTGCGCACACGTCCAGCAGGCCGTTGAAGGCGTCGACGTCCAGCGGTCGGCTGAGGAAGTAGCCTTGGCCTTCGTCACAGGCCACCGCCTTGAGCAGTGCCAGGTGTTCGGCAGTTTCGATTCCTTCCGCGGTGACTGTCAGCGACAGGGCGCGTCCCAGGCCGACAATCGCCTGCACAATGGCCTTGTCATCGGCGCTGTCCTCCAGCCGGTTCAAGAAACTGCGATCGATTTTCAACCCGTCGAACGGGAACGCGCGCAAATAGCTCAGGGAGGAATAGCCGGTGCCGAAGTCGTCCATGGCGATGCGGATACCCAGGTGCTTGAGGGTGTGCATGACTTCAAGCGCGCCGACGGCATCTTCAAGCATCACGCTTTCGGTGATTTCCAGCTCCACGCGCGTTGGCTCGATGCCGGACTTATTCAGGGCGTACCGCACGCGCTCCACCAGGTTGCCGCGCTTGAATTCGGTGGGTGACAGGTTTACCGACACAAACAGCTCATCCGGCCACTGCGCGGCGCACGCGCAGGCGGTTTCCAGCACCCAGTCGCTCAGCGAGAGGATCAACCCCGACTCCTCGGCAATCGGGATGAACGTGTCCGGTGCGATCAGGCCACGCTCCGGGTGTTGCCAGCGCACCAGCGCTTCGGCGCCGACCATTTGCCCGTCGCTGATGCGATAGCGCGGTTGAAAGTGCAGACGCAGCTCTGCGTGCTTGATCGCAAACCGCAGGTCGCTTTCCAGGCGACGCCGTTCGATGATCCGCGCGTTCATTTCGCCGGAGTAAAAACGCCAGGTATTGCGCCCGGCGGCCTTGGCTTCGTACAAGGCAATATCGGCGTAGCGCAGTAACTCGGTGACGCCGTTGGCATCATTGGGCGCGAGGGCGATACCGATACTCGCGCTGATGAACACGTCCTGCTCGTCGACCCTGATCACCCGCTCGACGGACTCGATCAAGCGCCGGCACAGGGCTTCGACTTCGTCCTGGGCGCCGGCATCGATCAGGATCAGTACAAATTCATCGCCGCCGACCCGAGCGACCAGGTCGCCGTGGCGCACGCAATCAGAGAGGCGGCTCGATACCTCATTGAGCACCCGGTCGCCGGCGGCATGCCCGAGCAAGTCATTGACCGGTTTGAACCGATCCAGGTCCAGGCTGAGCATGACCAAAGGGTGGGTGAGGGTGGGCAAGGCTTTGAGTTTACCGTCCAGAAACGCTTGCAGGCTCGTGCGATTGGGCAGCCCGGTGAGGGCGTCGTGCTGGGACAGGAACTCGATGCGCCGACGCGCCTCGACTTCTTCGGTGACGTCGGTGGCCGTGCCGCGAAACCCACCGCAGGGCATCTCACGCGCCGACAGCCGGGTGGTGCGCTCCCGTCCCCGGGCGTCGACGTAGCGACACTGCAGGCTGATATCCGCGAGCCGCCCGGGCGTGGTCAGCCACTGAGAAAGGGCGCCGGCATCGGTGTCCAGCAGGTCGTACAGCGTGGCGCCGATCCAGGCCTGGCGGTCCAGGCCGGTGACGCTTTCGAAGCGCTCCGACAGGTAGGTGAAACGCCACTCGCCGTCGATTTCCCAGACCCAGTCCGAACTGGCTTCCACCACATCGCGAAAGCGTGCTTCGCTGGTGGCCAGCGCGTTTTGACTGTCTTGCAGCGAGGTGTGGCTGTTGTCGAGGGCCTGGGCGTCCGCCGTGGTGCGGCGTACAATCAGCCAGGTCATCAGGCACACCAGCAACGCCGCCAGGCCCAGCAGCGGCAAACCGACAGCCACCAAACGCATACCGGGCCGCTCGGGGTGCCAGTGCAGGCTGCCGGCGGCACCGTTCTCACCGAGGGCAAACAGCAGGGTCTCGCCGATTTCATCGGGTGTGGCGATGTGCAGGTGATCGACGCCAAAATCGTTGCCGATTTCGGTCAGCTTGGCGCTGTCGAGGATGTTGATGAAAAGCAATACCGAGGCTTTTCGGTCATCGGCGATCACGCTGGGGTCAGTGCCGGGCGTTATTGCCGCTGCCGCCACCAGCGTGGGGTTGCCGCGCACGTTAATGAACGTCGTGACCGGTGTGTCCGTCGCGGCGCCTGCGCGCGCTTGTTCGAGTAGCGCCGCGACGGGCTGGTCGAGCCATTCGGTCAGCTCAATCGGTTGCAGCTTGCCCTCGACCAACGCGTATACCGTGCGGTCCAGGTCGTCGACGACAAACACGCCTTGGAAACCGAAATCATGAAACAGCGTCGGCCCGACGTTTTCGCGGGTATAGGCCCAATCCGTGTCCACGGAAACGTGCAGGTGTTTGTAGGCATCGCCCCAGAATGCGTAATCCTTGACGGTCAGGCGCTGGGATTTTTCCAGGGACTGCACCGCCTTGCGCGTGTAGAAGGCGCTTTCGCTGTCTTCGAATCGGTTCAGTTCCTGGGCGAGGTACACCAGCGAATAGCTGGCCGCCGCAAACACACAGGCGAGCAGCACCACGCACTGGAACAACGACGTGCGCGCCATCGACAGGCTGGTGCGTTGGGAAAGGTTACGAATGATCGGGGCGAAGGTATTTGGCATTGATTCCCGCAGGGCGTCGCCGCTTGTCAGGGTGATGACAGGCTATCGGCAGCCTTACGCAGAAAATGAGCGTTTGAGGCGCGGCGCGCCCATTCTCCCGGTACCCGGCTCAAGTGTGGGCGGGTGCCCTTAGTTGATTCGAGGCATGGAACCTCATCCCAACAGCCGCGGGAGAGGAGGGCGTGGGTCTGCCGGTTGCAGGTTCAAGAAGTTTGGCTTTGGCCAATTGCTGGATCAGTGCTTCGCTGGGCTTTTCTGGCGGGACGTTGGCCAGGCGTGCTTCCAGCCATTGCAGTTTGCCGTCCCAGGCGGGGAGTTTGGCGGGAGGCAAGGGGAGGATGTCGTTGATTTCGGGGAGTTTGGGGGCAGCATAGGAGTAGTTTGCGAGAATTCGCCAGATTTTCTCATAGCGTTCGGCGCGCTCAAGGTCTTCCTGCTGGCCGAGGTAGTCCAATTTATCGGAGGGAGGAGGACCACGGAAGCCATCTTCCAACCAACCCGCAGAGGTTTCATCACCCGCCATCACGCCCAATTGAAATGCCTCAAGTGCCTCTTGGTACTGATCATTGCTTTGAAGGTTTACGCCCAGAGCGCCAGCGGCCTTACCATTGCCCTGTTCTGCTGCACAGCGGCGCATTTGCCTAGCAACGTCCGGCGCGATGTCAATCGGCGCCAGTATGTCCCCCACTTCGTACTGGGCTTGCGCGCTGCCCTGATCGGCGGCCTTACGAAAGTAACGCAATGACATGGCCGTATCCTGCTTCAGCCCAGCCGAGCCGCTTTTCAGAAAGAGGCCGATAAAGTAGTACCCCGTCGCCACATTCGCGTCGATCAGTTGCTGGCTCAGGCGCAAGTGTTCGGCGCCACTGAGCACGAAGTGGCCGCGTATGGCGCCGTTTTGCAGGTTGATGTTGGCTTTGTGATGACCATTCTCGGACGCAATACGGTACAGCCGTTCGATCTCCAGATCGACCGCCTTATCCTGCTTGAGCAGGTTGTTTTTCTGGAGCCAGCGAGCGTATTGGAACAGCTCATCGGCCTCGGCGGACGGCGAAGGAATTTGCTCGTGTACACAGGTAAAGGCCAGCTTGGCTTTAATCTCGGTCAGTGGGTTCACGGCAGGGTCCTGAGTTGGGTGAGTAGGGGCGCTGCCGTTATCGCAGGCAGCCAGCAGCAGGCTTGTCAGCAATAGGAGTCTGCGCATCAGTCAAGGTCCTTCACGATCTTTCCACCCTAATAATGTCGACGCGACCGATAGAGCTGTACCGCCGCCGGTTGTCTTGTCGCCGACGCGAAAGATGCCTCACCCCAACAGCCGCCATTCGATGCTTTCCTCATTGACTGTGATGATGTCGGGCAGCAAAAGCCGTGGCTTGTGACTCTCAACCTGCAGGGTGGGCATGATCTCGTTCTTCTCGAAACGGCGGATCACGCCATCGTTGAACCGTGCGTAAACATCGCGACTCAGGCTGAATGCCCGCCAATAGCCAGTCTGGGGGCAGGCCTGGCCGCTGGAACAGGTCGGTTCGGGATAGCTGGCCTTGATGAACGCGGGGGAGTCGGGCGTGGGTCTGCCGGTTGCAGGTTCAAGGAGTTTGGCTTTGGCCAACTGCTGGATCAGTGCTTTGCTGGGCTTTTTTGGAGGGACATTAGCCAGGCGTGCTTCCAGCCATTGCAGTTTGCCGTCCCAGGCGGGGAGTTTGGCGGGAGGTAAGGGGAGGATGTCGTTGATTTCGGGGACTTTGGGGGCGGCATAGGAGTAGTTTGCGAGAATTCGCCAGATTTTTTCATAGCGCTCGGCGCGCTCAAGGTCTTCCTGTTGACCAATGTAGTACAACTGGTCATCAGGCTGAGGGCCACGAAAGCCTTTGCCCAAACGAGAGGCCGAACTTTCGTCGCCGGCAGCCACCCCCATCTGTAACACTTCGAGTGCCTGCTGGAAGAGCCCCATATTTTTTAGGTTGATGCCGAGGGCGCCAGCTGCATCACCGTGCCCCTGCTCAGCGGCACAGCGTCGCATTTGTCGAGCAATGTCAGGGGCGATATTAATGGGTGCCAGCTTGTCGCCTACAAAGGCTTGGGCCAGGGCACTCCCCTGATCAGAAGCCTTGCGGAAGTAGCGCAGAGCCATTTCCGGGTCCTGTTTTAGCCCAGCCGAACCGCTTTTCAGAAAGAGGCCGATAAAGTAGTACCCCGTCGCCACATTCGCGTCGATCAGTTGCTGGCTCAGGCGCAGATGCTCATCCCCTCTGAGCTTGAACTTTCCACGCATGGTACCGTTCTGCAAGTTGATATTGGCCTTGTAGTGACCGTTCTCAGCGGCAATTCGATACAGTCGTTCAATCTCGGCATCAACGGTCTCGTCCTGCTTGAGCTGGTTATTTTTCTGCAACCAGCGGGCGTACTGGAATAGAACGTCGGCTCCGGCCGACGGTTGGGGAATAGTCTCGTGTACGCAGGTAAAGGTCAGTTTTTCCTTAGCCTCGGCGATCGGGTTCATGGGAAGGTCCTGGTTCAGGTCAGTAAGGGCATCGCCGTTATTACAGGCGGCCAGCAGTAAGCTTGATAGAAGGATCCGACGCATCAGTCGAGGTCCTTCAGTGTCTTTTCGTCGTAAAAAAAACCGACGAGGGGAGCACAAGGCGCGCGCATGAGTTCTTGAAGTCCCTTGTTTTCCTTAATGACCTCATCCCATGCAATGAACGCCAATGCCGGATCATCCTGCGCCCCCCTCCCATCCGTATGCAGATCCCACAACCGCCGCCGCAACGCCCGCGTCACACTCATCCACTCATGCGCAATGTTCAGCTCGCTATCCACCTGCATGCTGCGCGTGTTGATGTTCGCCGAGCCGTGGGTGGTGAACACGTCATTGACGATCATCAGCTTGGAATGGATGTACACCGGCATCCACTGCTGCCCCGCCGGCGAATCAGGCGCGACCAGCGAGCACACGTGGATTTTCAGGCCTGGGCGCGACTCTGGTTCAAGCGTGCTTTGCTCAATCGCCGCGATCTGGGCTTTGAGAGCTATCTGTCGAGACACATTGTTTCTGGCGGCGTCCCGTTGGGCTTCACGGGCCTTATCGCTTATCTCGCCACCCCCCAGTGCGTCGGTCAGGCTGGTCAACGTGAGCAAGGCTTGTCGCTCAAGCAGTTCAGCCAAGGTCGGCGTCTGCGCGTTGGCTTGGGCTTTGGCCTGTTCAATGCGCTGCAACTTGGTGATTTCAGGAATGGTATCGCCGCGTCCGAGGCTTTCGAGCATGCGCTGAGTGTTCAAGCTCCCCGGCCCCACGCCGTCTGGGCTGGCATTGGTGATTACAAACAGGTGTAAATTTCCATGCAGCCCCGGATCACGCCCAGCGCCGGTTTGGACTTCGGCCGCCGCTTTGATGGCCTCGGCCAATGGCGGCCAGCGAAAGTACTGGTTCTCGATGTAGATGAATTGGGTCGCGTTGTTGACCGCCTTCAGGTAGATCTTTTCGATATCGCGCTTGCCGTCTTGTGCCTGGGTACGCACGATTTGGGCCAGCTGGCAGGTGACGCCGGGGGCGCATTGCAGTTGGGGTGCCACCGCCATCGCTTTGCGCGATGCGAGCAGGTCTTCGCCGGTTTCCTTGCGCCAGGCGGTGGCGAAGTTATGGTGCAGGTGCTCCAGAATCGGCCCGCTGATCTGGCTGGAAATATCCTGGCGTGGTGTGTTGCCACGCGGCCCGCGATTGGGTGCAGGCTTGCTGCCCTCGGTGCGGTTCAGTGCTGAGTGCTTGTCGGTGTCCCAGTACTCGTCAAGCATGTTGTGGCCCATGACAAAACCAACGGCGCGGTCTGTCTGTTCATAGTCGATCAGGACGGTCTTCTGATGGTGGGTCGCAGTGCTGGCCAGCACGCCCAACGTGCTGAGGCTGAGCTGTGGGTCGAGGCTTTTGTATTTGGCCTGATAGGCAATTTCAGCCCGTTCATACATGCTGAAACCGCGGCCGACAAACACCGGCACATTACGAGCCACTCGGATCGCGGGCGCTAAGTGATCGGCGAATGCACATCGGGAAAACCATTTCCGATCTTCGGTATATTGGTCAGCGGTGGAGCTCTGCATCGCCCGATCCTCGATACGAAGCGGTCCTTTACCGGGAAGGTTGGCCTCGCCCCCTGCGCCCGCAGCATTGAACGGCATCTCCCAACCGAGCACCCGAACCTCGATCCCTTTCCCGGCTTTGGTCATCAGCAGTTCGCCAATGCTTGGGGCACTGCCATCGCGGATAAAGTACATCGACGGTTGAAACCCCCAGCAGATGATGTCGATGGTTTTAGTGGCTTGGGCGATAGCCAGATGCACGGCCTCGAAGGCTTCTTCACCGTTGATCAGCGGCTTATAGGTGGCTTTCGCAGGAGGGTACTCGGTGTTCGGCACGTACCAGGGCGCGGAGCAGGTCACCTGCTGTGTGTGTTGCAGGGCGACGGGGGCGACGATATCGGGTTCAGTCATGAAGTTTTCCCTTCCTGGTCATTGATCACGGCGGCATACAGGGCACGGTGATCCGTGTGCGATGTGGGTTGGCTCACCTCGGTGTCGGCTCGCGAGAGGTGGTTGTGCATGCCGCCATTGGCCAGGTGTGCTTGTTCGGCATTGCGATAGTCAGTAGGCACCGGGATCTGGTAGCTCACCCCGTTGGCCAACACCATTCGGTACTGCTGCGTCACGACCGCGTGGTCGATCGACACTTGCCCGGACTTGTCCAATACGCCGTGATTGAGCACTGCACCATCGGCGTAGAGCGTGTAGGGCATGCCTGCCCAGCCTTGATCAGGGGCATTGGGGGTTTGCGGCACGTTGAACCGCAGTGCTTGTTTGAACAGGCTTTGTGGGTACTCCGGACCTGCGGCTTTCTGGCTGGCTGGACCGAGGGCTTCGAAGTACGCCGATTTGATCAGGTAGTCGCCCAGGGTCCCTGACTCGATGCTGCTCGCATCGAGGGTGATGTAGCTGCCGCCGGCATTCAGGGTGATTTTCTTTTTCGCAACGATGCGGATTTCATCTTCGGAGCTGGTGATCTCCAGGCCATGCCGGGCCATCAGTTCCAGTGTGTCGTTCTGTGCCTGGACACTCACCGGCCCCTGGTTGGCGATCAATTTGATGCCCAACTCGCGTACAAACAGGCTCAATCCTTGGCCCACGCCTATAAACAGGCGCTTGACCACACTGATATCCGCCTCGGCTCCGGCGTTGATCATCAGGTTGTCCTGAGCGGCCAATTGCAGGTGCTGGCCGCTGGTGACGGCAACGCCTTGGGGGGCGCTGAGCAATACGACCGAGGCCTTGAGTTGATCGAGCTGGTCTCGCATCAATTTCAGTTGCGCTTGCACATCCGCTGGATCTGCGTTGGCGGCCTGGGCATCGGTCGATAATCCTTCCAACTGGTCACTCGCCTGTTGCAACCGGCCCAGCGCGGCGCTCATTTCCAGCATGTGTCCCTGAGCCTTGGGTTGCGCGTCGGCACTGATCAAGATCCCACTGCCGGCACGAATGGCGGCATGCCCATCAGTCCGCAACTCCGCGCCCTGGCCTCGCGGTTGGCGCTTGGCATCAACCAAATGCCCCAGGTTGAGCTGGCTCTTACCACTGTGCTCAGTACTGAGCTTCACGTGTTCTTGCCCTCGCGTGTCGTCCATGCGCAATTTGTTATTGGCGGGGGTGCGCAAGACGTTGCGTTTGTAGTTGCGCAAGGTCACATGGTCAGGATGCTGGCTGTCGTGCAGGGCATGGGCGATGTAGGGCCGGTCGGGGTCGCCTTGTTCAAAGGCGATCGCCACCTCGGTGCCGGGGATCAACGGCAGGTGCAAGCCGTGAGTGTCGCCGGCGTAGGGCCTGGCCAGGCGGAGCCAGAGGCTTTCTTCGCCGGGTTTCCAGGTGTCGCGGTCGAACAGGAAATTGACCTTGTAGCGGCCTTCGATGTCGATGTGGCCGTAGGGGTCGTGCTCCTGCGGGCTGGTGACGCGGGCCGGGACGGTGCCGGCGATCCGAGGTGTTGGCGGCAGTGCTGGGCGAAAGCACACGGTTTCCGAGTAGGGAATGGCTTCAAAGTTGATTTCAAAACTGCGATCGCGGGCGGCGTGGGTGGTCAGTTGCGTGATCACCGCGCCGGGAGCAAAGGCCTGTGGCGCGCCGCCGGAGATGTTCAGGACCTGGCCGGGCGCCAGGGCGGCGCTACTGCTTACGCCGCTGAGTCGGGTCTGGCCGTTGAGGTAACGCTCGTGACGCAGGCGAGCATAGAAGTAGCCACTTTCGCTTTGCAGGTCTTCGTCATGGGCGTATCGGTCGCCCATCCCCGTGTACGCTTCGGCGTAGTGATAAGCCTCGCCGTAGGTACCGCTGGCGCCACGCGTTTGGTCGATCTCGCCATTCAGGTGAGCGTTGGCCACGCGGTGATGGTAGGTGCGGATGTTGACGCGTTTTTCCACCACGTGGTGGCTCGATTGCAGGCCCCACGTGCTGTCTTTTCCGCCGCTGCTGAGCCCGGATTGCGGACGGTAGGCCAGCTCGACATCAAACGTGTAATGACGCTGGTCGTCGTGAAATTCCACCACGTCGATGTTCAACCGCTCATCGTGGGTGAAGCGATACCAGATGCCCACATCGGCCAATAAGCGCGAGATAAAGGCCAGGTCGCTTTCGCCATATTGCATGACCTGTTCGCGCCTGGGGTATTCGCGCACCAGCTTGAAGAGGAAGTCCTGGCCTTCAAAGTCGTGGCGGCTGCGCAGGATGCTTTCGACGATCTGCGGGACAGATTGGTGTTGATAAATGCGGAACTGGCGGCCTCGCCCAAGCAGGGCCAGGCGCGGTTGCAGAGTGATTTCGTAGCGGGCTTCATCAACGGAGCCGGACAGGCGTTTGAAGCCGGTAACCACGCCGTGCAAGACGCGCAGCGGTTCGCTCGAGGGCACGCTCAGGCCGCGAAAGGGCGGAGGCTGTGGCGCCCCGTACAGACTGAAGCAGGCGTTTTGGCCGAGCACCTTTTCAGCGGCAATGTCGCCATCGGTGCTGGTGAATTCCACAGCATAGTTGAACGGTTGGCTCAGGCCTTCTGTGCCCTCGAAGGCCAGGACGTCGAGCGGCTCGTCAACATCGCAAACAGTGAGCGTGTGCCGACGATGGTCGAAGAAAACGCTCGGTAATACGCTGGAAGCCATTCCTTTTACTCCTAGGCGCGAAAGCCCGAAGAGTAAAGATTTGGTCTCGGTGATTAATGTCGGAAGATTCGCCTTTACGAGACAGTCACTTCCTGAACGTGTTTTTGCGCCCCCTCTCACACAGGGAATGTGGCGTGCTCGACGATGTCCCCGGTGAGGCGCCGAACTTGGCGATTTGGCGTGTCATCCTACAACTAGGGTTTTCATGGCCAGCGCTGTATCCGCATAACCCCCAGATAAACAGCAATCTTTCAGATTGACAGCGCAGAGGGCGCCCGCTATAAAAGTCGCAGTTGTACGACGACATATGATGTTACATATGTCTTATCTAACAAAAATAAAAAGTGATGCCATGAACTTGAACGAGCCCATCAACGCCCATCGCGTGGGCCAAGCGGTAGGCAACTATCGCTGGACCATCTGCGCGATGCTGTTCTTCGCCACCACCGTCAACTACCTCGACCGCCAGGTGCTCAGCCTGTTGGCGCCACAGTTGTCCACGCAATTTGGCTGGAGCAACACCGATTACGCGAACATTGCGGCGGTGTTCCAGTTTGTCTATGCGATTTCCATGCTGTTCGCCGGGCGGTTTGTCGACAAGATCGGCACCAAGGCGGCCTATGTCGTGGCAATCGGCATCTGGTCCACCGGCGCCATCATGCATGCGTTCGCGGTGCCGATGGGTGAGGGGATCGCGGCCGTGAGCGGCGCGATTGGCCTGGCGGTGATTCCGGTGTCGATCGCGGGCTTTATGCTGTCCCGTGCGGTACTGGCGATCGGCGAGGCGGGCAACTTCCCGATTGCGATCAAGGCCACCGCCGAGTATTTCCCCAAGAAAGAACGCTCGCTGGCCACCGGCATTTTCAATTCGGGCGCCAACGTCGGCGCGATCCTGGCGCCGATCTGTGTGCCGCTGATCGCCGGGGTGTGGGGCTGGGAAGCGGCGTTCATGATCATCGGCATGCTCGGCTTCATCTGGGTCGCGGTGTGGGCCGCGCTGTATGAAAAGCCCGATCAGCAAAAACGCCTGTCGGCTGAGGAACTGGCCTACATCCGCAGCGATCAGACGGTCCAGCCGTTCACCGCGCAGGCTGCAGGCGCGGCGTCGCAAAAAGTCTCATGGTTCAAACTGCTGACCTATCGCCAGACCTGGGCCTTTGCCTTCGGCAAGTTCATGACTGACGGCGTGTGGTGGTTTTTCCTGTTCTGGCTGCCGACTTACCTGTCGGCGCAGTACGGCATGAAAGGCGCCGATATCGTCATGCCGCTGGCGGTGCTGTACAGCATGACCATGGTCGGCAGCATCGGCGGCGGCTGGTTCCCCAGCTACTTCATGGCGCGTGGTGATGCGCCCTACGACGGCCGCATGAAAGCCATGTTGGTCATCGCGCTGTTTCCGCTGGTGGTGCTGCTGGCGCAACCGTTGGGCTATATCAGCTTCTGGGTGCCGGTGTTGCTGATCGGCGTGGGAGCGTCGGCGCACCAGGCGTGGTCGTGCAATATCTTCACTACCGTGTCCGACATGTTCCCGCAGAAAACTGTGGCCTCGGTGGTCGGTATCGGCGGCATGGCCGGTGGCCTGGGCGGGGTGGTGATGACCAAGGTCGGCGGCTGGGTGTTCGATTATTACAAGTCCATCGGCGATATCCACACCGGCTACATGATCATGTTCGCGATCTGTGCGCTGGCGTACCTGGTGGCCTGGAGCGTGATGAAGACGCTCGTGCCGCGCCACAAGGAAATCACCGATCTGTAAACCGGGCGGGGCTTGAGTCGTGCCAGCCCCGCATCACAACGCACGCGCCCAGGTCTGGCTGACCAATGGCTTGCCGAAACTGAGGGTGGGCTCTTCTTCAACCAGCTCAAAACCGGCTTTCTGGTAGAGCCTGCGTGCGTCGGTGAGGGCGCTCATGGTCCACAGCATCATGCGCGTGTACCCGGCATGTCGGGCAAAGCGCAGGCATTCGTCCACCAGGCGCTGGCCGATGCCCAGGCCCCGCGCACTCGCGTCGACGTAGAGCATGCGCAACTTAGCGGTGCTGTCGTCATGGCGCACGACGAACACTGAGCCCACCACCGCGCCGTCTTTCTCCGCGATCCAGCAGCGCTCACGGGTCGGGTCGAACTCGCGCAGGTACTTGGCGACAATCTCCGCCACCAACGCTTCGAACTCCCAATTCCATTGGTATTCTCGCGCATACAGTGCCGATTGCTGCTGCACCACCAGGCCCATATCGCCAGGTTGTGGGTCGCGCAACACGTAGTTCGGCGTGCTGCCTTGCAGCAACGTTTGAATGCGCTGCATGGCTGCGGTCAATTGCTGTTGTTGCGGCTCGGGCAAGGCACTCAATAAGGCCATGACTTCTTGCTGGGTTTTCTCTTCCAGCGGAGCCAGGACTGACCGGCCGAGGTCGCTGAGGTGCAGTTGCACCGCGCGCGCATCGGTGATCGAGCGGACTTTCTGGATCAAGCCCTTCTTCTCTAGCCCGCTGATCAACCGGCTCAAATAACCCGCGTCGAGACTGAGCATCTGACACAAGTCGGCGCTGGTCAGGTCGCCACGCGAGGACAGTTCGTACATCACCCGGATTTCGGTGAGGGAGAAGTCGCTTTGCAGCAGGTGTTCCTGCAGCACGCCGATCTGGTGCGTATAGAAACGGTTGAAGCCGCGCACGATACCGGCGCGCTGCACAAGCAGGGGAGTGGACATGATGTGCGCTCTAATAGTTGCCTTGGGCAATTATATTGTTGCCTTAGGCAATCATGTCAATGGGCTTAATCCCGTCGAGCAACACCGTCATCAGCGCGGCAACGATGGCTTGCGCGTCTTTCTGCACCAGATGCCCCGCGTGCGGGTCGTCGATGCACCTTCCGTCAGGATGATACGAATGGCCATGACCACACCGCTCAGCACCGCAGCGAGGCCGGCGGTTTCCATCAGCGACGGCCAGCGCCCGTGAAACCCCAGGCCCAACAGGGTGGCGAACAGCGATTCAAGCGCAATCAATTGGCCGCTGAGCACCATGGGTAGGCGTCGGGTCGCGGCATTCCAGGCCCAGGCGCCGACCACGGTGGACATCACCGCGATGGTCAGGCTCCAGGCATACAGCGGCCCGGCATGGGCAAAGCCGAATCCCAGGCTCGGCAGTTCGAGCAGGCCAAGGGTATACATGACCGGTAACAGGCATAGGGTCGTGCCACCGGCACCGACCAGCATCAGCGCGGTCCAGAGGCCGGTGACTTGCGCTGGAAGGTTTGCCAGCTGTTTTTGGTTGATCACGCTGAACCCTAACCATAAGGCGACCGCGCTCAGTGAGAACAACACGCCTGCCAACCACGAGCGGTTGCCCACTGAGGGCTGATGGAGGCTGCCGATATTCGACAGCACGAGGCCCAGCGTGAGGCACGCCAAGGGCAACACCAGGCGCCGCCACTGAACGGTCTTGTGCCGGGTGTTGCCGATCAATGCGAGCAACACCGGCACCATGCCGACAAACGCGGGCGTCAGCACCGGGCCGCCAAACATCACGCCAGCGGCAATGCACAGGCCGTAACCGAGGCAACCCAATGCGCCCAGCGCTGCGGCGAGCCAGAGCTGGCCTGGCCGAAGCCGCCGCAGTTGGCCGCGGCACAGCAGTACCCCGACGACACCCAGCCCACCGACGATCAAAAACCGCACGGCCATCAGGTCGTAAAGGCTGTAGTCGCCGGTGACATAGGGCGCAATGAAGTTCAGCGCCCAGCCGAGGGTCGCAATGAGCGCAAGGACGACACCGGCGAACAGTGAGGTGTGACTGGAAGTCATCAGGGTTTTCCATGAGGTGGTGGGTCATGGTGCATAACCGTGGGGCTGTGCTACAAACGAGTTCTCGGTCCTGGATGCATAACCTCAGATTATGAATACACTCGGCAAGACCTTACCGCCGCTCGCCAGCTTGCTGCCCTTCGAGGCGGCGGCGCGTCTGGAGAGTTTCTCCAAGGCCGCCGATGAACTGCACATCACCCAAGCCGCCGTCAGTCGGCAGATTCGCGGGCTTGAGGGCAACCTGGGGGTGAAGCTGTTCTGTCGGCGCAATCGCGCGGTGTTTCTCACGCAAGAGGGGCATGAACTGGCGCGGGTGGTCAGCCAGGCACTGCACCGCATCAGCGAGGGCGCCGCCACGCTGCGCGCGTCGCCCCAGCGCAACCGTGTGGTCCTGCTCTGTCAGTTATGCGAAGCGTTTTACTGGCTGATGCCGCGCCTGTCGAGCTTCCACCAGCAATACCCGGCCATCGAAATCCAAGTGGTGACGTCCACCCGGCCACTCACCTAATACAACGATCACTTCGACGTGGCCCTGCAAAGCACGCGGCGCGCCAGCGGTTCGCATCCGCTGATGTTCACTGCCTCCGATGAGGTGTTCCCGGTATGCAGCCCGGCTTACCTGAGTGCGGAACGACCGCTGCACCTCAGCGAGCTGCAGCCCTGTACGTTTTTGCACCACAGCTCCGAGCCGCCCCATTTGATGGAGTGGGACAGCTGGTTGCAGGTGTTCGGTCAGACCCTGGCCAGCGACGCGCGCAGCGCCTCGTTCGACAGCTACCCGCTGATGCTCCAGGCCGCTGTCGAAGGGCATGGGATCGCCATGGGCTGGCGGCGCACCGCGAGCCGGCTGATTGAAAGCGGGGCGCTGGTAAGGCCGTGTGTCGAGAGTGTGCATTTACCGCAGGCGCTCTCGGTGTACCGGCAGCAGGGAGGCGAGAGCCGCCCCGAGGTGACGGCGCTGTTGGCCTGGCTTGAGGCGCAACTGCAGGATGAGGGCTGACTGGAGCGAAGCCGCTCCCGCCACCCAGGTGGCAATATTGGCGTTCTACACGCGGGATTTCAGCGCTGATGTCATCGGTCACGCCGACACTGAAGTGGCGTGACCGTTCTGTCACGGCTCAGTAGACATCGCGCAAGTAACGCTTCTGCTCACTCATCCGCCGCCAGTAATCGACGGCGCTCTCGACGCCCAGCCCGCCGTGGCGATGGGCAACCTGGCGCAGGGCCTGGTCGACATCCTTGGCCATGTGGCTGGCATCCCCACAGATATACAACTGCGCACCTTCCTGCAGCCAGCGCCACAGCTCAGCGCCGTGTTCGCGGATGCGATCCTGCACGTAGATCTTCTGCGCCTGGTCGCGGGAAAACGCCAGGCTCAGGTGGCTGAGCAAACCGTCGCGCTGCATGCCCTGCAGTTCATCCTGGTAGTAAAAATCGCTCGCCGCATGTTGCTCACCGAAAAACAGCCAGTTGCGGCCCTGATGCCCCAGGGCCCGACGTTCCTGCAAAAACGCGCGGAAGGGCGCCACACCGGTGCCGGGACCGATCATGATGATCGGCACATCGCCGTCGGCGGGAAGCCGGAAGTGCTTGGAGGGCTGCACGAACACCGGCACTTCGCCGTTGCCGGCACGGTCGGCGAGGAAGGTGGACGACACGCCCTTGCGCTTGCCGTAGCGCACAGCCGCCACGGTGAGGTGGACTTCACGCGGGTGCGCCTTGGCGCTGGACGCGATCGAATACAAGCGCGGTTGCAGGCGCTTGAGCGTGCCGAGCAGTTCGTCCGCCGAGCAGTCGATGGGGTATTCGTGCAGCACGTCCGCCAGTTGCCGGCCCCACAGCCAGTCTTTCAGTTCGGCTTTGCGCTCAGGTTCGAGCAGGTGTTTCAGGCCTGGCTTGGCGCTGCGTGCGGCAATGAAGGCCAGGGTCTCGCTGTTGGGCCGGGCAATTTCAAAGTGCTCGGTCAGGGCCTGGTGCAGCGGCACGTCGCCGAGTCTGTCGATGTTTACGCAGGTACTGGAACCCAGGCGCGTCAGCTCGAGCAGCTCGCTGACCAGTTCCGGGCAGTTGCGTGGCATCACTCCCAGGGCGTCGCCGGCTTCGTAGGTCAGCGCGGAGTCCGCCAGGTCCAGGGAGAACTGGCGGGTTTCCTTGTGCGGGCTTTGCTGGTTCAGGTGCAGGTTGAGCAGCAACCGCGACGCATGAGGCTTGGGTTTGCCGCTCGGCGTGGCGAGCGCGACGGGCGTTGCCGGGTTGAGGGTATGTAGGAACTGTGTGAACCAGGCATCGGCGCGCTCTTCGAATTCGGTATCGCAGTCGACGCGCTCCAGCAGGCGCGTGGCGCCCAATTCGAGCAGGCGCCGGTCGAGTTGTTTGCCGTGCTGGCAGAACTGGTCGTAGTTGGGATCGCCCAACGCCAGTACCGCGAAGCGCAGCGACTCCAGGCGGGTTTCGGCGAGGGTCAGGCTGTGCCAGAAACCTTCGCCGTTGTCCGGCGGGTCGCCGTCGCCGAAGGTGCTGCTGATCAGCGCGAGGTTCTGCGTGTGCGCCAGTTTGCTCGCGGGGAAGTCCGCCATTGCGCTCAGCTCCACCGCGATGCCGTCGGCGCGCAGGCGTTGGGCAAAGCGCTCGGCCAAGGCTTCGGCGTTGCCGGTTTGCGAGGCCCACAGCAAGGTGACGACCGGGGTGTCGGCAGCGGGCGCCAGTGCCACGGCGCTGGCCTCGGTGCGGCTGAACAAACCGCCCAACAGGCCGTCCAGCCACAGCCGCGCGTCCCTGGCCACGGGCGCATTCGCCGGCAGCGTCGGAACACCGCTGGCCTGGCGCGCAGCACTGGATTGCAGGCCACTGAGAAAACCGGCGAGGTAGGTGCGCTCATTGTCGCTCAATGACGGCGACGGCAGGTTGCGGATGCCGACCAGGTCGGCGAAGGCGTCGAGGCGCGACATGGCGAGTTCCTCTGTTAAGGGGGATACGGGGTGGGCGGCCGGTGCCGATACGTCGAGGAACTGGTGCTCGATCAGCTCGACCCGTTGCAGGGCGACCGCACAGAACTTGAACTCGGGCTGCAGCGAAATCGGGTCGACCGCGTCATGGGTCACGGCGTTGATCGCCAGGTTGTCGCCGAACACATCGTTCCAGTGAAACGGCGCAAAACAGTTGCCCGCCCGCACACGGTCGCTGATCACCGCGGGCAGCACGGCGCGGCCGCGTCGTGAGCGCACCTCGACCGGGTCTTTGTGCTTGATGCCCAGGCTGGCGGCGTCGTCGGGGTGGATTTCCACGAAAGGGCCGGGGTTGAGTTTGTTCAGCGTGGCGACCTTGCCGGTCTTGGTCAGGGTGTGCCACTGGTGTTGCAGGCGGCCGGTGTTGAGCACGAACGGGAACGCTTCATCGGGCATTTCCGCCGGGGACAGGTGCGGGCGCGGGAAAAACCGGGCTTTGCCGTGTTCGGTGGCGAAAACGATCGTCGGCTGGTGGCCGTCGGCGTCGGTCTTGAGGGGCTGGTTGATGCCGTTATTCAGGTAGCGGATCGGGTTGCGCTCTGCGGCCTCAATCGACGCGCACGGCCATTGCAGCGGTCGTTCGCGCAGGCGCGCATGGCTGGCGCCGCGAATGTCGTAGCCGGTGGCGGGGTTCCAGGCGCGCTTGATCTCGTCGAACACCTCGGCGGCGGACGCATACGTGAAGGCGTCGGCGAAGCCCATTTCGCACGCGACCCTGGCGATGATCTGCCAGTCGGCCAGCGACTCGCCGGGTGGCTCCACGGCTTTTTGCATCAGGGTCAGGTTGCGCTCGGAGTTGATCATCACCCCTTCGGCTTCGGCCCACAGCGCGCCGGGCAAGAGGATGTCGGCGTAGCGATTGGTCTCGGTATCGAGGAACGCATCCTGGGTGATCACCAGTTCGGCGCTTTGCAGCGCTTCGATCACGGTCTGGCGATTGGGCGCGCTGGCCACCGGATTGGTGCAGATGATCCAGCAGGCTTTGATCTGCCCGGCCGCCATTTGTTCGAACATGCCCACGGTGCCACTGCCGGCCTGGCGCGGCAGGCTGTCGGCGGGCAGATCCCACAGTGCTTCGATAAATGCGCGGTCGGCGTCGACCAGCACCGAGCGCTGCCCAGGCAGGCCGGGGCCCATGTAGCCCATTTCACGACCGCCCATGGCGTTGGGTTGCCCGGTCAGGGAGAACGGCCCGCTGCCGGGGCGGCAGATCGCGCCGGTGGCCAGGTGCAGGTTGCACAGCGCGTTGGTGTTCCAGGTGCCGTGGGTGCTTTGGTTGAGGCCCATGGTCCAGCAGCTCATCCACTCGGCGGCCTGGCCGATCCAGTCGGCGGCTTGGCGGATGTCGGCTTCGGCCAGGCCGGTCAGTTCGGCGACCCGCTGCGGCGGGTAGTCTTCCAGAAAGCCGGGCATGGCCTCCCAGCCTTCGGTGAACGCGGCGATAAAGTCCGGGTCGGTGTGCCCGTTTTTCACCAGCAGGTGCAGCAAACCGTTGAGCAGCGCCAGGTCGGTGCCCGGCTTGATCGGCAGGAACAGGTTGGCCTTGTCGGCCGTGGCGCTGCGCCGCGGGTCGACCACGATCAGTCTGGCGCCGGCCTTGACCCGGTCCATCATGCGCAGGAACAGGATCGGGTGACAGTCGGCCATGTTGGCGCCGATCACGAAGAACAGGTCGGCGCGGTCGAAGTCTTCATACGAGCCGGGCGGCCCGTCGGCACCGAGGGAGAGTTTGTAGCCGCTGCCGGCGCTGGCCATGCACAGGCGTGAGTTGGATTCGATATGCGCGGTCCGCACAAAGCCCTTGGCCAATTTGTTGATCAGGTACTGGGCTTCCAGCGACATCTGCCCGGACACATAGAACGCCAGGGCGTCCGGGCCATCGCGGTCGAGGATGGCGCGCAAGCGGCCGGCGGTCTCGCTGATGGCCTTGTCCATGCCGATCCGCACCGGGTCATGCTCCCGCGCCTGGCGCAGGTAGGCGTTTTCCATGCGGCCGGACTCGGCGATGGCTTGCCCGCAGGTGGTGCCTTTGGTGCAGAGCCGGCCGGCGTTGGTGGGGTGGGCCTTGTCGCCGATCACCTTGACCACGCGGTTGTGCTCGACCTGCATGACGATGCCGCAGCCCACGCCACAATAAGGACACACGCTGCGTACACTTTGGTTTGCCATCGGTAACCCTCGGATCATTTCTGCCACCCATAAAAAAACGCCCTGCAACCCTCCGTTGGAAACGGGGATTACACGGCGCCTTTGTCGTGAGTGGCAGTCTGCGTTGACTGCTTGGTATGCGTATTCCTAGCAAGTCACGCGCCAGGTTTTTCACACGCCGCTGTGACGGGCCTGGTTGCCCCCAGCGCGGGCCCGTCACGCGCAGAAATGCACTTTTATGACGCCGGAGCGCACCAGTTGGAGGCACAACCAGCGGTGTCTGGCAGGGTTGAGCACCGTTTGCAGCCTTTGCGACGGGCATGGCGGCTGGTTGGCACAGAGCCTGCAAGCACACTGTACAACCCACCTCGGTCAACGACGATCGACAGGCCATACAGGTCATGGGCACCAGCGGTAGAACCGGCGAAGACGTCCGGGTCGACCCCGCATCAGAACAGGCAAAGACGCCTGGAACCGCAAGGTTTCAGGCGTTTTTTTTTGCTTTTTAAACCGTGATGAGCTTTGTCGGGTGCTTGATATGAATTCCACTCTCGCCAGTCTGAAACAGCTGAAAACCCTGATCGTCGTCGGCAATGGCATGGTCGGCCATCATTGTGTGGCGCAACTGATCGAGCGCGGCGCCCTGGAGCACTATCGCCTGCATGTGTTCAGCGAAGAGCCGATGCGTGCCTATGACCGCGTGCATTTGTCCGAATACTTCACTGGCCGTGATGCCGAGTCGCTGGCGTTGTCGCACGCTTCGCTGTACCAGACGCCGGGCGTGACCCTGCACCTGGGGGCGCCGGTACTGGAAGTCGACCGCGCCCGCCGTGAGGTGATCACCGCCACAGGCAGCGTGGCGTATGACAAATTGGTCCTGGCAACCGGCTCTTACCCGTTTGTGCCGCCGATCGACGGCGCGCAAGGCGATTCGCGGCTGGTCTACCGTACCCTTGAAGATCTCGATGCCATTCGTGGCGCCGCCGCGAATGCGCGGCGTGGCGTGGTGGTCGGCGGTGGCCTGCTCGGCCTGGAAGCCGCTAACGCCCTGAAAAGCCTGGGCCTTGAAGCCCATGTGGTGGAGTTCGCGCCGCGCTTGATGCCGGTGCAACTGGATGACTTCGGCGGGCTGGCGCTCAAGGCGCAGATCGAGCGCCTGGGCGTGGGCGTGCATTTGTCCCGCGCCACTCAATCGATCAGCGCAGGCGAGCAGTACCGCTATCGCATGAACTTTGCCAATGACGAATTTCTGGAAACCGACCTGATCGTGTTCTCCGCCGGCATCCGCGCCCAGGACGCACTGGCCCGCCAGGCCGGCCTGGAGATCGGCCCGCGCGGCGGGGTGGTGATCAACGATGAATGCCTGAGCAGCGACCCGGACATCTACGCGATCGGCGAGTGTGCGTCGTGGAACGGCAGCCTGTTCGGCCTGGTCGCGCCGGGTTACCAGATGGCCCGAGGGGTGGCCGCCCTGTTGTGCGGGCAGACCGCCGAGCCCTTTGTCGGCGCGGACATGTCGACCAAACTCAAACTGCTGGGGGTGGACGTGGGTTCCATCGGCGACGCCCATGCACACACCCCCGGTGCGCGCAGCTACCAGTTCATCGACGAGGCCAGCGCCAGCTACCGGCGCCTGGTGGTGGACGCCAGCGGCAAGCAGGTGATCGGCGCGGTGCTGGTCGGCGACAACAGCTACTACGACACCTTGCTGCAGTACATGCAGAACGGCATTGCGTTGCCGTCCGAACCGGCCGGCCTGATCTTGCCGTCGTCCGCCGGCGCACCGAGCCTCGGCCCTGGCGCGTTGCCGGAGTCGGCCACCGTCTGCTCCTGCCATAACGTCACCAAAGGTTCGATTTGCGCGGCCATCGACAGCGGTTGCGCCGACCTCGGCCTGCTCAAGGCGCAGACCAAGGCCTGCACCGGTTGCGGCGGCTGCGCCGGTTTGCTCAAGCAGGTGTTCGAGCATGAACTGGTCGCCCGTGGCGTCAGCGTCGACAAGAGCCTGTGCGAACACTTCGCCTACACCCGCCAGGAGTTGTATGCCCTGGTACGCGTGGAAGGGGTGATCACCTTCGAAGAGTTGCTGGCCAAGCACGGCCGTGGCCGCACCGGTTGCGATGTATGCAAACCGGCGGTGGGCTCGATCCTGGCGTCGTGCTGGAACCAACCGATCATGGACGCCTCGCTGGTGCCGTTGCAGGACACCAACGACACGTTCATGGCCAATATGCAGAAGAACGGCACCTATTCGGTGGTGCCGCGTATTCCGGGCGGCGAAATCACCGCAGAAAAACTCATCGCCATCGGTGTGGTCGCGCAGAAATACCAGCTCTACACCAAGATCACCGGCGGCCAGCGTATCGACCTGTTTGGCGCGCAACTGCATGAGCTGCCGGACATCTGGGCCGAGCTGATCGACGCCGGGTTTGAAACCGGGCACGCCTACGGCAAATCCACGCGCACGGTGAAGTCATGCGTCGGCAGCACCTGGTGCCGCTACGGCGTGCAGGACAGCGTGAAAATGGCGCTGCTGATCGAGGACCGCTACAAGGGCCTGCGTTCGCCGCACAAGCTCAAGTTCGCGGTGTCCGGCTGCACCCGCGAATGCGCCGAAGCGCAAAGCAAAGACGTCGGTGTGATCGCCACCGAGAAGGGCTGGAACCTCTACATCGCCGGTAACGGCGGCATGCGCCCACGCCACGCCGAGCTGTTCGCGACCGACCTGGATGACGCCACGCTGATCCGCTACATCGACCGCTTCCTGATGTTCTACATCCGCACGGCCGACAAATTGCAACGCACCTCGGTGTGGCGTGAAAGCCTGGAAGGCGGCCTGGATTTCCTCAAGGACGTGATCCTCGACGACAGCCTGGGCCTGGGTGCCGAACTCGAAGCGCAAATGCAACTGGTGGTCGACCGGTACGAATGCGAATGGGCCAACGCCCTCAAAGACCCGGAAAAACTCAAACGCTTCCGCACCTTCGTCAACGACAAACGCCCGGATCCGGACATCCATTTTGTCCACGAACGCGGCCAGCGCCGGCCGATCATGGCCGCCGAACTCAACCTGATTCCCGTCATCGAGGAGCTTGCCTGATGAGCCAGTCCAACACTTTGCGTAACCTTGCCACCTGGAAAAGCGTGTGCAGCGAAAGCGACCTGGTGAACAATTCCGGCGTGGTGGTGTGGTACGACGGCGCACAAGTCGCGCTGTTCTACCTGCCGGACGCGCCGGACCAGACCCTCTACGCCATCGACAACCATGACCCTGAATCCGGCGCGAACGTGATCGGCCGCGGGCTGGTCGGCAGTATCAAGGGCGATCTGGTGGTGGCTGCGCCGATCTACAAACAGCATTACCGTCTGGCGGACGGCCAATGCCTGGAGGCACCGCAGCAGCGCTTGCGGGTATGGCCGGTGCGGTTGAATGCGGGGGTGGTGGAGTTGGGGGTGAGTTGAGGCGAGGTCGGCCGAAGGCGCCCATCCTCCAGCTGCCTGCGGCATGTGGAGAATGGGCGCGTGCATATCCGCCGTCAGCGGTTGAAGCGTTCAACCAGTGCGTATTGGGTGGACGCGGTGTGGGTCAGTTCCTTGCTCAGGTCCGCGGATTGATGGGCCTGGACCGACGTCTGGTCGGCCAGTTCGGCGATGGTGGTGATGTTGCGGCTGATCTCTTCGGCCACCGCGCTTTGTTCTTCGGTGGCGGCGGCGATCTGGGTGGTCATCTCGGTGATGTGGGACACCGCTTCGCTGATGCCGACCAGCGCCTGGTCGGCCTCAAGTACCCGGGCCACGCCTTCCTGCGCCTGGCGCTGGCCGTGTTCCATGCTTTGTACAGCGTTGCTGGACGATGCCTGGAGCTTGGTGATCAGGTCATGGATCTGGGTGGTGGAGTGCGACGTGCGTTGCGCCAATTGGCGGACTTCGTCGGCGACTACGGCAAAGCCGCGGCCCATATCCCCGGCACGCGCCGCCTCGATCGCGGCGTTGAGGGCCAGCAGGTTGGTCTGGTCGGCGATGCCTTTGATCACGTCGACGACAGTGCCGATTTCGTCGCTGTCGCGGGCCAACTGCGCCACGGTGACACCGGTTTCGCCGACCACGGCGGAGAGGCGCTCGATGGCTTCGCGGGTATCGCGGGCCACCTCGCGGCCACGCCCGGTCAGCACGTTGGCTTGCTGGGTGGCATCCGCGGTGCGCTGCACGTGGCTGGCGACTTCCTGGGTGGTTGCGGCCATCTGGTTGACGGCGGCCGAGACCTGCTCGGTTTCGACGCGTTGACGGTCAAGGCCGGTCGAACTGGCCGTGGCCAGTCGGTTGGATTGCCCGGCCAGCGCGTTGAGCTGCTCGGCACTGTCCTGCAGGCGGGTGAGGCAGGTTTTCAGCCGAGCGTTCTGGCTGAAGAACGCGGTTTCCAGGCGGCCCTGGGGGCCGCGTTCATCGCTGTACATCTGCGCAATCAGCGCATCCGAGGTCGACGGTTCGATGCCCGAAAGCAAGCGTAACGTTGCACGCCGACGCACCTGCGCGCCGATCATGCTCACGGGCACCGCAACGGCTACCGCCACGGCCATGGCCAGCGGCGCACTGAGGAACAGCCCGCCCATGGCGCCGGCAAGCCCGGTGGCGACGTAGGGCACGCTGTCGAATAACGTCGACAGCCAACTGTCCCGGCGCGAAACCGCCGATTTGTTCTGGCTCAAACGCCGGTAAAGCGCCTGGGCACGTCGGATTTCATCGGCGCTCGGCTTGACCCGTACCGACTCGAAGCCCACCACACGGCTGCCTTCGAAGATCGGTGTAACGTAAGCATTGACCCAATAATGGTCGCCGTTTTTCGAGCGATTCTTGACGATACCCATCCACGGCAGGCCTTGCTTGAGCGCGCACCACATATGGGAAAAAACGGCTGAGGGGACGTCGGGATGGCGCACGATATTCTGCGGGGCGCCGATCAAGTCGGCGCGTTCAAAACCACTGATATCGACAAAAGCATCGTTGCAGTAAGTGATCATCCCGTTAACATCGGTTGCGGAGATGAGCTTCTGCGAAGGCGCGAGGGAAATCTCGCGCTGTGTCACGGGTTGGTTATTGCGCATTCGACTACTCCCAGAATTGCCTGTAGGACATCGGCAAGTATTCAGATAAGTTGAAGACCGATTGTCTGACAATCTCAAACAGCAACATTTCACCGGTCTAAATCAGGTATTCAGTCCTGTCAGTCGGCGGCCGAAACGCGAAAGCACAAGACTTCAAACGCAAATACCGGATAATGGCGGCCAATTTGAAGTTCGCTATTTTGGTAATCCCGTATGGAAATTAAGGTTAACTTTCTCGACAACCTTCGACTTGAAGCCAAGTTCGATGACTTCACGGTGATCGCCGATCAACCGATTCGCTATAAAGGCGACGGGTCGGCGCCGGGGCCATTCGATTACTTCCTGGCTTCGTCGGCATTGTGTGCGGCGTACTTCGTGAAGTTGTACTGCGAGACACGCAATATCCCCACGAACAATATCCGGTTGTCGCAGAACAACATTGTCGACCCGGAAAACCGCTACAACCAGATTTTCAAGATCCAGGTGGAGTTGCCGGCAGATATCTCCGACAAGGATCGCCAAGGCATCCTGCGCTCCATTGACCGTTGCACGGTGAAGAAAGTGGTACAGACCGGCCCTGAGTTCGTGATCGAAGAGGTGGAGAACCTCGACGCCGACGCCCAGGCCCTGTTGATGCCCAATTCCACTTCTGAGGCGGGCACCTACATCGTGGGCAAGGACCTGCCGCTGGAGCAGACCATCGCCAACATGTCGGGCATCCTGGCCGGCCTGGGCATGAAGATCGAGATCGCCTCGTGGCGCAATATCGTGCCGAACGTGTGGTCGCTGCATATCCGCGATGCCCATTCGCCGATGTGCTTCACCAACGGCAAGGGCGCGACCAAGGAAAGCGCGTTGGCCTCGGCGTTGGGCGAGTTCATCGAGCGCCTCAACTGCAACTTCTTCTATAACGATCAGTTCTGGGGCGAAGAACTGGCCAACGCGCCGTTCGTGCATTACCCGGACGAGCGCTGGTTCCAGCCTGGGCGCAAGGATGAACTGCCAGCGGAAATCCTCGACGCCTACTGCCTGAACATCTACAACCGCGACGGCGAGTTGCGTGGCTCGCACCTGTTCGACACCAACTCGGGCAATGAAGACCGCGGGATTGTGGCACTGCCGTTTGTGCGCCAGTCGGACGGCGAGGTGGTGTATTTCCCGTCCAACCTGATCGAAAACCTGTACCTGAGCAACGGCATGAGCGCCGGCAACACCCTGGCCGAAGCCCAGGTGCAGTGCCTGTCGGAGATCTTCGAGCGGGCGGTCAAGCGTGAAATCATCGAAGGTGAATTCGCCCTGCCGGATGTGCCGGCTGACGTGCTGGCCAAGTACCCGAGTATTCTGGCCGGGATCCAGGGGCTGGAAGCCCAGGGCTTCCCGGTGCTGGTCAAGGATGCCTCGCTGGGCGGCGAGTTCCCGGTGATGTGCGTGACCTTGATGAACCCGCGTACCGGCGGTGTGTTTGCCTCGTTCGGCGCGCACCCGAGCCTGGAAGTGGCACTGGAACGCAGCCTGACTGAATTGCTCCAAGGCCGCAGTTTCGAAGGCCTGAACGATCTGCCGCAGCCGACGTTCGAAGGTCACGCGGTGACCGAGCCGAACAACTTCGTCGAGCACTTTATCGACTCCAGCGGCGTGGTCTCGTGGCGCTTCTTCAGTGCCCGCTCGGATTACGAATTCGTCGAGTGGGACTTCTCCGGCCAGGGCGAAAACTCCAACGCAGAAGAAGCCGCGACGCTGTTCGGCATTCTCGAGAACATGGGCAAGGAATCCTACATGGCGGTGTATGAGCACCTCGGTGCCACCGCCTGCCGCATCCTGGTGCCGGACTACTCGGAAATCTATCCGGTGGACGACCTGATCTGGGACAACACCAACAAAGCGCTGTTTTTCCGCGCCGACATCCTCAACCTGCATCGCCTGGACGACGCGCAACTCAAGGCCCTGGCCGAACGCCTGGTGGAAAGCGAACTGGACGACTACACCGATATCACCACCTTGATCGGTATCGAGTTCGACGACAACACCGCCTGGGGCCAACTGACCATCCTCGAATTGAAGCTGCTGATCTACCTCGCCCTGCTGCAATACGAGGAAGCGAAGGAAGCGGTGGAAATGTTCCTGCAGTACAACGACAACACCGTCGAGCGCGGCCTGTTCTACCAGGCGGTGAACGCGGTGCTGGAGATGGAACTGGATGAAGACCTGGAATTGGCGGACTACGAGGCCAACTTCCGGCGGATGTTCGGTAACGAGCGGATGGATGCGGTGATCGGCTCGGTCAACGGCAGCGTGCGCTTTTATGGATTGACGCCGACCAGCATGAAGCTGGAAGGGCTGGACCGGCATCTGCGCTTGATCGAGAGCTATAAAAAACTGCATAGCGCGCGGGCCAACGTCACCCTGGCCTGACGCGGTACCCAGTGTGGGAGTAGCAATCTGTCAGTCACTGAATCAGGAGACTGGCCCACCGCTATCGGGGGCAAGTCGAATCGTCGCACCGCCCCTCCCACATTAAGATGGAACTGGCAGACTACGAGGCGTCTGCAAAAACTGCACGGCACGGGGCCAACATCACGTCTGCCTGACGCAGCATCCAGTGTGGGAGGGGGCTTGCCCCCGATAGCAATCTGTCAGTCACTGAATCAGGAGACTGGCCCACCGCTATCGGGGGCAAGTCGAATCGTCGCACCGCCCCTCCCACATTAAGATGGAACTGGCAGACTACGAGGCGTCTGCAAAAACTGCACGGCACGGGGCCAACATCACGTCTGCCTGACGCAGCATCCAGTGTGGGAGGGGGCTTGCCCCCGATAGCAATCTGTCAGTCACTGAATCAGGAGACTGGCCCACCGCTATCGGGGGCAAGTCGAATCGTCGCACCGCCCCTCCCACATTAAGATGGAACTGGCAGACTACGAGGCGTCTGCAAAAACTGCACGGCACGCGGGCCAACATCACGTCAGCCTGACGCAGTATCCAGTGTGGGAGGGGGCTTGCCCCCGATAGCAATCTGTCAGTCACTGAATCAGGAGACTGGCCCACCGCTATCGGGGGCAAGCCCCCTCCCACATTAGATATGTGCCAACGCTTGCGCGAGGTCCGCGCGCAAGTCCTCCACGTCCTCGATCCCCACCGACAACCGCACCAACCCATCGCCAATGCCCAATTGCGCCCGCGTCGCTGCCGGGATGCTGGCATGGGTCATGATCGCCGGGTGTTCGATCAGGCTTTCCACGCCGCCGAGGCTTTCGGCCAGGGCGAAGAGTTTGACGTGTTCCAGGAAACGCCTGGCGCCGGCCAGGTCGCTGTTCAATACCACCGAAATCATCCCGCCAAACCCGCGCATCTGCCGACGTGCCAGGGCGTGCTGGGGGTGCGAGACCAGGCCCGGGTAGTGAACCCGCGTCACCTGCGGTTGGTGTTCGAGCCAGCTCGCCAGGTCCAGTGCATTGCTGCAATGGCGCTCCATGCGCAGGGCCAGGGTTTTCACGCCGCGCAGGGTCAGGAAGGCGTCGAACGGCCCGGCGATGGCGCCGACCGAGTTCTGCAGGAAGCCCAGGCGCTCGGCCAGTTCGGGGTTGTCGCCGACAATTGCGATGCCGCCGATCACGTCGGAGTGGCCATTGAGGTATTTGGTGGTGGAATGCACCACGATGTCGCAACCCAGCTCCAGCGGGCGCTGGATCCACGGGCTGGCGAAGGTGTTGTCGGCCACGCAGAGGATGCCGCGGGCGCGGCAGATGCGCGCGATGGCGCTGAGGTCGGTCAGGCTCAGCAGCGGGTTGCTGGGCGTCTCGACCCAGACCATGCGCGTGTCGTCCTGCAACGCGGCTTCAAACGCCTGCACATCGCTCAAGTCGACAAAACTGAAACGGTGCCCGGCGCTGCGTTGGCGCACCTTGTCGAACAGGCGGAAGGTGCCGCCATACAGGTCGTTGCCGGAGACGACATGGCTGCCGGCATCCAGCAACTCCAGCACGGTGGAAATCGCCGCCAGCCCCGAGGCAAAGGCAAACGCCTGGCGGCCGCCTTCCAGGTCGGCCACGCAGCGCTCCAGGGCGAACCGCGTGGGGTTGTGGGAGCGGCCATAATCGAAGCCTTTGTGTACGCCGGGGCTGTCTTGCCGGTAGGTGGAATTGGCGTAGATCGGCGGCATCAGCGCGCCGGTGGTCGGGTCGGGCGATTGCCCGGCGTGGATCACACGGGTGGCAAACGCGCTTTTATCGGGCTGACTCATGCAAGGGATCTCCGCAGGTGATTGAGCAGGTCGACACGGGTGATCAGGCCATGGAAGCCCGACGCGTCGGCGATGATGGCGATCAGGCCGCGATCCAGCTCCGCCTGCAACTCGGCGAGGCTGGCGCTGGGGTCGAGCGTGTGCAGGGTTTCGGTCATGGCGCTGGCGACGATCATGGAAAAGTCCGCGGCGTCGTGGTGCAGGCCCAGCAGGATGTCGGATTCGTCGATCACACCCACCAGTGCCTGGCCATTCACCAGCACCGGCAATTGCGAGACATCGGCCAGGCGCATGCGCTGGAAGGCCGTGAGCAGGGTGTCGTCGGGGCTGACGCTGATCACGCGGCCGTCTTCGAAGCGCCGGGCGATCAGGTCGCGCAGGTCGCCGTAGTGCTTGTAGTGCAGCAAGCCCGCGTCGCTCATCCATTGGTCGTTGTAGACCTTCGACAGGTAACGCGTGCCGGTGTCGCAGACGAAGCTGACCACGCGCTTGGGCGCGGTCTGTGCGCGGCAATAGCGCAAGGCTGCGGCGAGCAGGGTGCCGGTGGACGAGCCGCCGAGAATGCCTTCGGCCTTGAGCAACTGGCGGGCGTGGTCGAAGCTCTCTTCATCGCTGATGGAATAGGCGTGGCGCACGCTGGACAGGTCGGCAATCGAGGGGACGAAGTCTTCGCCGATGCCTTCCACCGCCCAGGAACCCGGGGTGACCAGGGTGCCACTGCGGCTGTACTCGGCCATCACCGAACCGACGGGGTCGGCCAGCACCATCTCCAGCGCCGGCTGCACCCGCTTGAAGAAGCGCGTCAGCCCGGTGAGCGTGCCGGCCGAACCGACGCCGACCACAATCGCGTCGAGGTCATGCTCGGTCTGCGCCCAGAGCTCCGGCGCAGTGCTGGTTTCGTGGGCGAGCGGGTTGGCCGGGTTATTGAACTGGTCGGCGAAGAACGAGCCCGGGATGTCCTTGGCCAGGCGCGCGGCCACGTCCTGATAGTACTCGGGGTGGCCCTTGCCGACATCGGAGCGGGTGATATGCACTTCGGCGCCCATGGCCTTGAGGTGCAGCACCTTTTCGGTGGACATCTTGTCGGGCACCACCAGCACCACCCGGTAGCCTTTCGCCCGGCCCACCAGCGCCAGGCCCAGCCCGGTGTTGCCGGCGGTGGCTTCGACAATCGTACCGCCGGCGCGCAGACGGCCGTCGCGCTCGGCGGCGTCGATCATCGCCAGGCCGATGCGATCCTTGATCGAGCCGCCGGGGTTTTGCGATTCGAGTTTGAGAAACAGCGTGCAGGGGCCGGTGTCGAAGCGGCTGATCCGCACCAGCGGAGTGTTGCCGATCAGTTCAAGCACGGCGGGGCGGGCAAGCGTGGGCATGTCGTCACCTGGGTGTAGGGTGGGGGGACAGCAAACGGCAAAGCGTGGCTTGGAACATAGGCCGCTATTGCACGGGTCGCAACTGCGCGGTCGGCCGGCTGTCTTTTTTTGGCGCATGAGCGAAGGCTCGGTGCGCCATCGGTGGGCAGTCTTGCCGCGCCGCCTGGGCGCGAACCCGCGCAATCGTTGGGTGTGCGCAGCTGGCCTGGGGTTTGCTAGAAACAAATCCAAACTTGGATACAAGATGGAGACCCTTATGCAGAGTGTTATCGGCTGGACCCTCGGCGAATGGCGTGAGGCCTATCGCAACGGGACGATCACCCCGGACATCGTGCTGACCCTGGCCGCGCAATACGCCGCCGCCGACAACGCCTGGATCGCCCGCGCGCGGCCTGAACAACTGACGGCGCAGTTGGCGCAATTGAGCGAGCGGCTGGCGGCGGTCGGTGGCGATATGACCCAGTTGCCGTTGTATGGCGTGCCGTTTGCGATCAAGGACAACATCGACGCGGCCGGTTGGGAGACCACGGCGGCGTGTCCGGAATTTGCCTACGCCCCGGCGTCGGATGCGAGCGTCGTCGCCAAGCTGCGTGCGGCCGGTGCGATCCTGATGGGCAAGACCAACCTCGATCAGTTCGCCACCGGCCTGGTGGGCACCCGCTCGCCGTATGGCGCGGTGGTCAACAGCTTCAATCCGGCGTATGTCAGCGGCGGTTCCAGCTCCGGTTCCGCCTCGGTGGTCGCCCGGGGTTTGGTGGCGTTCTCCCTGGGCACCGACACCGCCGGCTCCGGTCGGGTGCCGGCGGGGTTCAACAACATCGTCGGGTTAAAACCCAGCAAAGGCCGCCTGTCCAATACCGGCCTGGTGCCTGCGTGCCGCACGGTGGATTGCATCTCGGTGTTTGCCCTGACCGTGGAAGACGCCGAATCCGTGGCGCAAGTGGCCGAAGGCTACGACGCGAGCGACGCCTATTCCCGCGCCAACCCCCATACCGCGCCGGTGGCGGTGGGGCGTGCGATCAAACTCGCCATTCCGGCGACCCTGGAGTTCTTCGGCGATACCCAGAACCAGGCCGTATTCGAGCAGGCCGTCGAGCGCTTCAAGGCGTTGGGTGCGCAGATCACCCCGGTGGATTTCAGCCCGTTCAAGGCGCTGGCGGACCAGTTGTATTTCGGCCCATGGGTCGCCGAGCGCACGGTCGCCCTGCACAGCATGCTTGAACAGCAGCCGGACGCGATCAACCCGGTGGTGCGCGGCATCGTCGAAAACGGGCTTGAGTACAGCGCCTGCGACGCCTACAAAGCCGAATACCTGCGCGCCGACCTGAGCCGGCGCATCAACGACACGCTGGCGGGCTTCGACGCATTGCTGGTGCCGACCTCGCCGACGATTCGCACCCAGGCCGAGATGGCGCTGGAGCCGGTGCGCTACAACTCGCAATTCGGCTATTACACCAACTTCACCAACCTGGCGGACCTGTGCGCGCTGGCGCTGCCCGCCGGCCTGCGCGCAGATGGCTTGCCCAGCGGCATCACCTTGTTGGCGCCGGCCTGGCATGACACGGCCCTGGCCCACTTGGGCAAGCGCTGGCAAGCCGGCCTCGGCCTGCCGCTGGGCGCCACCGCGCGCGAATTGCCCGCACCGGCCGCGCCAACCCCCGCGCCCGGCAGCGTGCGCCTGGCGGTGGTCGGCGCGCACCTGAGCGGCATGCCGCTGAATTTCCAACTGACCACGCGCAATGCGGTGCTGGTGGAGCAAACACTGACCGCCGACAGCTATCGACTCTACGCGCTACCGGGCACCGTGCCGCCCAAGCCGGGGCTGGCCAGGGCGGACAGTGGCCGCTCGATCATCGTCGAGCTGTGGGACATGCCCATCGCTCGCTTTGGCGAGTTCGTCGCCGAAGTCCCCGCACCGCTGGGCATCGGCAACCTGAGCCTGACCGACGGGCGCAGCGTCAAAGGCTTTATCTGCGAACCCTGGGCCCTGGCCGATGCGCTCGACATCACCGAATTCGGCGGCTGGCGCGCCTTTATCGCGAGCCGGGGCTAAGCATGCCGGGCTCAACCCTGAAAAATCCCAAGGCGCGCCCCGACAGCCTGGCCGAACGCATCTACGCGCAGCTCAAGGCGGATATCTTCGACTTTCGCCTGCTGCCGGGCGACCGCTTCAGCGAAGGCGAAGTGGCCGAGCGCATGAACGTCAGCCGCACCCCGGTGCGTCAGGCGCTCTATCGTCTGGAGAAGGAAGGTTACCTGGAGGTGTACTTCCGCAGTGGCTGGCAGGTGAAACCGTTCGACTTCACCTACTTCGAAGAGCTGTATGACCTGCGGATCATTCTGGAACTGGCGGCGGTCAACCGTTTATGCCTGATGGATGAACCGCGCCCTGCGCTGTTGCAAGGGTTACAGGCGATCTGGCAGGTGGAGGAGGGCGAACGCCAGCAGGACACCCAGGTGGTGTCCGCGCTGGACGAGCGCTTTCACTGCGCCTTGGTGGAAGCCACCGGCAACCGCGAAATGGCGCGCATGCACTACGCCATTACGGAAAAAATTCGCATCATCCGCCGGCTCGACTTTACCCAGGCTTCGCGGATCGCGGCGACCTACGAAGAACACGCGCAGATACTCGACGCTATCCTGCAACGGCGCGGTGAAGAGGCGCAGCAGCTGCTCAAGCGGCATATCGAACTGAGCAAGCAGCAGGTGCGCAACATCACGTTGCACCGGTTGCAGGTGGCGCGGGACACTCAATCAACCGGCTTCACAGCAACGCTTGCAGACGGCTGACGGTGGCATCGCCGGCCCGCTGCATCGGTGCGCGCAATTCACTGCCGATCAGCCCCTGCACGGCCAGCGCGGCTTTGACCGGTGCCGGGTTGGGCTCCATAAACAACGTATCGATCAACGGCAGCAACTGGAAAAACGTCTGCCGCGCCTCGCTCAACTGGTTATCCCGCACCTGCTGCCACAGCGCCACGAACTGCTCGGTGTGTACATGTGCCGACGCTGCGATCGCCCCACTGGCGCCAAGGCACAACGCGTTAAAGATCTGGATGTCCTCGCCACACAGCACATCCACGGCCCCACTGGCCAGTAGCGCCAGGGTATTGCCCAGGTTGCCGCCACAGTCCTTGACCGCGACGATGCGCGGATGGGCGACGATGTTCAGCAGCGTGGCCTGTTCGAAGGTCGCGCCGGTGCGATAGGGAATGTCATAGAGAATGATCGGCACGCCGGAGGCGTCGGCCACCGTGCGGAAGAACGCTTCAAGGCCGCTCTGGGACGGACGGATATAGCTGGGCGCCGGCACCAACAGCCCGGCCACCGGGCGTTTGAGGATTTCGCCCTGGAACTGCAACAGCTCAATCTGGTTATATCCCGCCAGGCCCATCACCACGCGGTGCGCCGGCACCCACTGCAACACCGCATCCAGCACCGCCAGTTGTTCCTGGCGGCTCAACGCCGCGGCTTCGCCCGTGGTGGTGCAGACCATGATCCCGGCCACGTGCTTTTCCAGCAGATGCTCGACCAGCCGGCGCAGGCCGATAAAGTCGATGGCGCCGTCCTGAAACGGCGTGACCACGGGAACCCAGATACCTTGAAACGCTGACATGCACTCTCTCCTGATGATTGACCGATTAAGTCACCGTCAGAAGGGCAGAAGGAATTGTGCAAGGGCAGGGTGTCCGTCGCGCTCAATGTCCTGTCAGCTCATCTGACGGGACAGCGCGCCCCGGTCACATGAGCGACTGTTTCTTCGATTTGAGGGCGCGCGCAACGCAACCTTGCGCCTTGGCGATCAAGCCAATGACGGAAAGGTTAACGAAAGACGTTGCAAGCATGAGCTGACACACCCTGAATGAGGGCTCCATCTTCAGGGGGTGTGAGTAAATGTGTCAAGCCCTGCGTAGACACCGGCAGGTTGCACGGCCCAGGCACTTGAACGGTGCCTGGGCGGTGAAACGATCGTTGTCGGTCAGGGATTAGCCACTGCGGCCTCAATCGCGGCAATGTCGATCTTGGTCATGGTCATCATCGCCTCGAAGGCTCGCTTGGCCGTCGCCGGGTCGGCATGGGTCACGGCGGCCGACAACACACGCGGCGTGATTTGCCACGACAGGCCCCACTTGTCCTTGCACCAACCGCAGGCACTGGCCTGGCCACCGTTGTCGATGATGGCGTTCCACAGCCGATCAGTCTCGGCCTGGTCATCGGTAGCCACCTGAAAGGAAAACGCCTCGGTGTGCGGGAATGCCGGACCGCCATTCAGGCCGAGACACGGGATGCCCAGCACGGTGAACTCGACGGTCAGAATGTCGCCCTGTTTACCTGCTGGATAATCCCCCGGCGCGCGGTGTAACGCCTTCACCGCACTGTCCGGGAAGGTCTTGGCATAAAACGTCGCAGCGTCCAGGGCGGTGCCGTTGTACCAGAGGCACAGGGTGTTTTTGTTGTTCATGTTCGGTCTCCACGGTGAATGGGTGTGTGGAGTTTAGATCAGGGTGAAGGGCGGATGCGGTGTTGCGAACCGAGTACCGCGGCCTCGCCGACAGAGGCCGCATACAAAATCAGCATGCTGGGGCCAGCAACACCCACGATTCTCTCAAGCAGATCGTCAAGGACGAAGAACGCGCAGATGAGCAAAACGTCTGCGCGCCCCCAACGCCACCGTCACGAACCAAGTCGCTCGTTGACAGGCGCATGCTGCGCCATCAGCTCCGCGACCCAGTCGATGAACACGCGCACCTTGATGCTGATATGCCGGTTCGGCGGAAATGCCACGTAGATCGGCATCGGATCGAGACGCCAGTCCTTGAACAGGGGCACCAATTCGCCGCGTGCTTCGTAGGTCGTGGACATGTACTTGGGCAGCCAAAGCACACCCAGCCCGGCCAGGCCGGCCGCGAGGTAGGCGTTGCCATCGTCGACTGCCAGCGCATAGCGGCCTTTGACCTGGAGGCTCTCAGCGTGGTTGCGCATGGAGTAGGGCAGGGCTTTACCGGTGCGCGCCCACAAGAAACCGACGATACGGTGTTGCGAATCTTCCAGCTCCCGCGGATGCGCGGGGATACCGACGCGGGCCAGGTAGCTCGGTGCGGCGAAAACGCCAAGCTGGAGGTCGCCAACCTTCCGGGCCATCAGCGACTGATCCTTTATCTCGCCGCCGCGCACCACGCAATCGATGTTCTCACCGATCATATCCACGATCCGGTCGCTGACGCCCATGTCGATCTGGATGTCCGGATAGCGCAGGTAAAACTCGGGCAATGCGGGGACTAGAATCATGCTGGCCAGCGGGCTTGGCACATCCACTCGCAATCGCCCCCTGGGCAGTGTCGAGGCGCCGGACAGGCTGGTCTCGGCGTCGTCCATGTCGGCCAGCAGTCGTAACACTCGCTCGTAATAGACTGCACCGTCGGCCGTGACGTTGACTTTGCGCGTGGTGCGGTTAAGCAATTTAACCCGCAACCGTGCCTCCAACTGCTGTACCAGCTGTGTCACGGTGGTCTTGCTCATGTGCAGTGTTTCGGCCGCTTTGGTGAAGCTGCCAGCTTCCACCACGCGAGCAAACGCCTGCATCGCATCAAAACGGTCCATTGCTAACCCCCGCTCTCGATTGGATTGTTTGGATTTTACAAACAGTGCTAGCTAGGGTTGCGTGTTTATCGCCCAGGTACAAGTCCATACAGTCTCTGCATCGTTAGTTCCGGGTCGGCTTTGACCCATTGATGGAGGCACCTATGACGCAGCGTGATGTTGTTTTTCCACCTGGACGCCAGGCGCTTTACGAGCGCAATCGCTATTCGCCGGCGATCAAGTCCAATGGTTTTTTATTTGTGTCGGGGCAAGTCGGCAGCGACGAAGACGGCTCGCCCGAACCCGATCTGGAGGCCCAGGTCCGACGCGCGTTCACCAACCTGAATGCAATCCTGGTCGCTGCCGGTTGCACCTTCGACGATGTGATTGACGTCACCGTCTTCATCGTCGATCCCGAGTCGACGTTCGAGACGATCTGGAAGGTTGTGCCGGAGTTCTGGGGCAAGGCGCCACACCCGACGCTGACCGGCGTGGGTGTCACGTGGCTGTATGGTTACCAGTTCGAGATCAAGGTGATTGCCAAGCTGCCGGAAGGCACCGGGGGATGATCTGGCCAGTGATTACGCAAGGGCGCGGTACCGAAAGCGGTTCATCCTGAACCGTTGGGCTGTGACAGCGCGCACGTCACACCACCGCAGTTGCAAGCGTTCTGGAACGCCAGGCAAAAGCCAACACCATCAGCAGCCCCAGCCCCGCCATTGCTGCTCCGGCCAGGGAAATCGCCGGATAACCCAGCCCGGCATTGATCACCGCTCCGCCCAGCGCCGCACCAATCGCGTTGCCTAAGTTGAAGGCACCGATGTTCACCGCCGAGGCCAGATTGGGCGCGTCCTTGGCCGCTTCCATGACGCGCATCTGCAGCGGCGGCACCAGGGCGAAGCTGGCGATACCCCATATCAGGATGGCAACGGCGGCCGGCAGCGGCCACCGCATCAGTACGGTGAACGCGAGCAAGACTAGAATGAGCACGCTCAGCGAAACGATCAGGGTGCGATCTATCGAGCGGTCGGCGGCCTTGCCGCCCCACATGTTGCCCAGCGTCAACCCCACACCGAACAGCACCAGCATGGCGGTGATGTAGGCGGTGGACGCGTGGGTCTCGCTGCTGAGGATCGGCGCGATGTAGGTGAAGACGGTAAACATTGCCCCCGAGCCGACGACAGTGAGGGCCAGCGCCCCCAGCACCGGGCCACGGCCCAATACCCGAATTTCGGCCAGTACACCGCCGCTTTGCGGCGCCGGCAGGTTGGGCAGGGCGAACCATAACGCTGCCATGGCCACCACACCGAGGCCGGTAATCCCCCAGAATGCGCTGCGCCAGCCGAACAGTTCGCCGAACCAGGCGGCCAGCGGCACACCGCCGATGGTCGCCAGGGTCAGGCCCATGAACATGGCCGCAACCGCTCCGGCACGTTTCTGCGGGGCAACCACGCTGGCGGCGACGATAGCGCCGACGCCAAAGAACGCGCCGTGGTTCAGTGAGGTCACCACCCTGGCGACCATGAGGCTGTAGTAATCGGTCGCCAGGGCTGACATCAGATTTCCCAGGGTGAAAATCGCCATGAGTCCGATCAGCAGATAGCGCCGTGGAATCCTGCCGGTGGTCAGGGTCATCAGCGGCGCGCCGAGCAGTACGCCCAGGGCGTAAGCGCTGACCAACAGACCTGCGGCGGGAATGGAAACACCGAGATCCGCCGCGATGCCCGGCAACATGCCCATGGGGGCGAACTCGGTAACGCCGATGCCAAAGGCACCCATGGCGAGTGCGACAAGTGGTGGATTGATACGCATGGAAGGCTCCTTATCTATGCCGCCAATGCTACGATTCAGCCTTTTCCGGCGGTAGATAGCATTTCTGGCAATCACCTTTGCGTAAGGAGCACAAATGGACTTCAACGGCAGATCGGGTGAAATGGGCGTGTTCGTCAGCGTGGCGCAGGAAGGCAGCCTGTCGGCCGCCGCGCGGACATTGGGGCTGACACCCTCGGCGGTCAGTCGGATCATCGCCCGTACTGAACAGCGTCTTGGCACTCGGCTGCTGTTGCGCACCACCCGGTCGCTCACCTTCACCGCCGAGGGCGAGGCGTTCCTGCGCGGCGCCCGGCGCATCCTGGCCGACATGGCCGAGGTCGAAGAAGCCATCGCCGACCAGGGCGTCCCAAGGGGGCGATTGCGCGTCAGCGCCGCGCTTGGTCATGGGCGGCTGGCGATCGTGCCCTTGGTGGCGGCATTCAGCGCGCGCTACCCGAACATCGTCGTCGACCTCACCCTCGGCGACGAAGTGGTCGACATTCTCGGCGGCCAGGCCGACGTGGCGGTACGTTTTGGTTATCTGCCCGACAGCCCGCTGACCGCACGCAGGATCGGCGCCACCGGCCAGGTAGTGGTGGCATCGCCCGCGTATCTGCAGCGCCACGGCATCCCCCTGGAACCGGAGGATCTACTGCGGCACAACTGCCTACGCTTCAACTTCCGACGTGCCGAACCCAACTGGCCATTCATCCGCGACGGAAAAGCGTTTTCCCTGAAGGTCAGCGGCAACATCGAATGCAGCAGTGGCGAAGCGCTGGCCCAACTCGCGCGAGTAGGTGCCGGCATTGCGCGTATCGGCGAGTTCAGCGTGAGCGAGGACCTGCAGCGTGGCGATCTGATACCGCTGCTGGAAGCCTGGAACCCCGGCGACGAGGAACCGATTCATGCGGTGTTCGTGGGGGGCTCGGCAATGCCGGCGCGGGTGCGGTTGTTCGTGGACTTCCTGCTGGAACAGCATCGGATGTAGGTGCTGGCGTTAGCTGATCCTTGCGGGTACTCGCGCGATGCTGTTTGCATTAAGCAAATAGTGAGCAACAACCGAATCCAAACTCATTCGAGTGCTAATAGAATGTTGAGCAGCAGCTGACGAAGTACCGAGCATGAATTGTATTCGACCGCCGAGCAATAAATTTATTGGCTCGGAATTGGTCGTTTTGGGTGAAATGCCGGGGCCAACCGCGAAGCACTGTTTTAGCTGCGCTTAAGCGTGACTTTGTTGTCCGACTCACTGACTATCTTATAGTTGCCTCTTAACTTTTTTAACACGCTAAGGCTTCTTACCGAAACGGCCATGGAAATAGCCGCCGAAGTTGCTGCAGCCCCTAGAACGCTGAGGGCTCCGCCTGACCCGGCAACCGCTGCGAAGCCAGCAACCGGTGTGGCAACACCACCCGTACCGACGGTGGCTATGACGCCATAAAAGACTATGCATATAGAACCAATGGCCACAGCCCATGCAACCGTGCCGGTAGCCTTTATCCGAATGGTTTTTTTTGCAAGATCGCCTTCAATCACGATGGTGTCTTCATTGCGGTTTACCGCGTCGGCTAGTTCTTTCTCTGTCGTTACGCTCATTGCTTGTCCTTCGTTTTTTTATTGCCGGCAATAATGAACCCGATGATTAAAAAAAGAATAATGATCGGTGGAAAAGCTACGCACAAAGCGATTGCGCCAAGTAGCAGCAGCCCGCCGATTATCACGCCTACCATTTCCCCTAAAAGTGGAAGTAATAGCTTGAACATAACGACGGCTAAAATAATTCCGGCTATTACGACAATAATCATGTGCGGCCTTATGTGGGTTGTGTTGGTTTTTAGAATATGTTTGTCGGGTCTGCACTAAAGGCCGTACCCCGGAATGATCCGGAAAGCGTCGATTGAGCATCCATGTCCGTCGCGTGAGTTTCTGATCTTCCAGTTTGAAATCCCATCGCGATCCTGCGTACTTTGCTTATCTGATACTTGGTTGGGCTTCTAAAATCCCCCTTCGCACGCTCAGGTTGTCGGCTGTCGCCCATCATTCTTTAGTTTTAAGGCATCCCTGCCAGTCATTCCCAATCCCCTCAGTGATTAATGATCTGCACTTCGCGGTACTCAAATAACAGTTTGAGGTGTCGAGGGCGAGGCACAGCCATTGAGCACGCTAGGGTTAGAGCAGCCCTTCGTTATTCAGCTTCAAGCGCGCATAGAAGAGAATCGCAACCGCGGGAATCAAGGCCGAGTAGCCGGGCTTGACTGCACTTTTCAGGTTCGTAACCGCCGCCTTGATGCGCTCGGTCGAAACCAGATGAGTGAGGGAGGGCAGTCGCGTTGCAGATGCCAGCGTTAACTCCTTGTTCTTACTGGTCAGCGTTGAGTGCGCCTTGCGATACACGGGGGCAGGTGCGCTAGGGGTCGAGAAGTAAGACGTAACGGTCAGGCTTGCCGCCAACGCATCGACCTGCTCAAAGTAAGCTTTCTCGGACATGACCTCCAAATGCTGGACAATGTCCTGTTTTGACGCGAGTACATGACCCTCACCGAAAGAAGAGTGGAAGCATTTGCTGATGAGCAACCCCTCCATCTCAATCACCCGAGCACAATCGTGCAACTCGTCTACCAAGTCGTAGTGTTCTGTCAGCATGAGCAGGATCTGTAGATACTTAAGACCGCGTCTACGCGCCAGGTTGGCCAAGCAGTGGCCGCCCAGTAGTTGGAATTCCTTAGTCAGCAGATACAGTGAATGGTCGGTCTCAAGGGTCGTCCAACTGCTGCTACGCAGGTGCTTGGCGACTTGATTGCGGATTCGATCGCTGGTCAGTTCGAGCAGGTCATAAATGAAGTGGTCGGTCACGACCGGATCGGGATTCTTGATGATCAGTTGGGGCTGATTCGACGCCGGCAGGCCACTTTTGTAGCCATGGAAGCCTGATGCCCTGAGCACTTGCTCCAGACGCGGCCAATAGTCTGTATGACCGAAGGACTCCATCCGAACGTTTTTGCAGTTACCGATTGGCTGGCGACCCGCGCTGCTTTCGCCCATATTCAATCGCAGAACGTCGTCATCTTTTGAGTAAGCATTGTACAGCCTGCAGTTTGTGCGCTTGCGGATGGCTCGAGCCTCGTCTCCCGACAATTCGGCAGCCGCCGCCATCAACAACACATCGCCAATTTCAAGATCGTGATCAGTTGGCCTGTCGAGCAGATCGAGTAGCGCACTCACGACGACCCGCCCGCCAAGCGAGTGCCCGACCAGATTGACCTTCGACACGTAGGGGTGATGTTTGAGCAGGTAGCCCTCAAGTTGCGAGAGCAGTGTCTTGCCCATGGCGGTGGCGCGCTTGCGGCTGGTGTTGAAGTGGACGGCGCGATCGGCTACTGCTGCCGCGGTACCCGCGAAGATGTTCAGCCGAGCCATTGCCGCCACGCTACTGCTGGATAACTTATCGAACTGGCTCCAATGACCGGAAGGCCAGAACGCAAAGATGTTGATGCACTCGTGGAGGGATGACGGGATACATTTGCTCAGCGCGCACCGGTCTTCTATATCGTGGCCGGCTGAGTAGCCGTGGATAAAGATGTTGGCGACCTCGCCGGAGCGGTGGGGCAGGGTCAAGAACTTGAAGTTGTGGCTCACGCGACGTCCTTGTAGCAAATCGTAGATGAGCGAATGGTGGCATTTGGCTATTGCTGTTGTAAACGGATGTTTAGGCACAAAGGCGCGGGGCTAGACCTCGACTCAGTAGGGCCTGAACGTGGCTTGCTGCTTATTCGTCCCGAAAACGCGGTGTTGGTGTTTGAAGAGCAACCCATGAGGCCGACAGGCAACACCGCGCGTATCCCGCCGCTTTGAGAACGCCATTCAAGCCCGCCGCGCCATCAGCAACACCGTCGCCGCCGCAGACAACAACCCCGCGCAGCAGCGATTGAACAACCGCTTGCCCCGTGGCTCGGCGAACCAGCGGCGCATGTGCAGGCCCATATAGGCGTAGAGGCTGATGGCGATCCATTCCAGCACCAGGAACAGTGCGCCGAGCAGGGCGAACTGTGGGGTGATGGGCTGGCCGGGCACCACGAATTGCGGGAGAAAGGCGGTGAAGATCAGGATGGCTTTCGGGTTGCCCGCCGCTACCAGAAACTCCTGACGCGCCAACTCCCATATTCCTACCTTGGCCGTAATCGATTCGTCCTGCGCCTGCGGATCGGCCCGCCACAGTTGCAACGCCAGATAGAACAGATACGCCGCACCGACGATCTTGATCGCGTAGAACAACAACTCCGACGTTTGCAGCACCACCGCCAACCCGGCGGAGGCGAGGGCGATCATGCCGGCGAAGGCGAGCAGGCGGCCGATGCCGGCGAGGCAGGCAGTGCGGTAGCCGTAGCGCGTGGCGTTGCTGACGGACAGCAGGTTGTTGGGGCCGGGTGCCATGTTCAGTGCGAAGCAGGCAGGTAGGAAGAGGGCGAGGGTGGTGAGGTCCATGGCGGTTCCGGGTACTGGCGGGGAGGGTCGAGGATAAAGGGGCTTGAGGGGAGAAGACAATCCAAGTCCTAAAGTTTGCCCCCTTGACGTCGATAACCGCTGTGAACCACTCAATCATGGACCGATGAAATGGTACTTACCCTCAGTTCTACCTATATCCCGCCCGCCAATACCCACCTTACGCCTGCCGACCAGATACTCGTGGCCAAGCCTCTGACGGACCTCGCGAAGGACGCCGTGGCCAGCGCCGGCCCGGCGGCTGTCTACCATCCCAGCGCAGACGCTGAACCAATGCAGTCGCTGGAGGCTATCGATACGTGGGTCGGCCGCTCGGCATCACGAGCGCTTCCTCGGATCATCGAGATCGCCAAAGGCGCGCAAAGCGTGCTGAACGCCACGTTCAAGACATTCCAGTCAACGCTGGCGGCGACTTATCCGGATTTGGCCGGCACGAAATACGGCTTTACGGTGGAGGCCGATGGCGCGTTGAAGGTGCTCAATGAAGCCGGTCAGCTCAGCAGTTCGCAGAGCACGGATGAAACCCGCGTTCGTGCGTCTTTTGCGCCTGCCTGAAGATCGAGAACGGCTACCCGAGCGGCCTCATCAGCGTCAGAAACTGTACTTCGCCGTCACCCCAAAGCTGCGCGGGTTGCCGTAGGTGTCGTTGGAGCCCCAGATCGTGCTGTTGCCGATCGCCGAGTAGTAGGTGCGGTCGAAGATGTTGTTGGCGTTCACTTGCAGGTCCAGGTGCTGGTTCACTTGGTAACCGGCCATCACGTCCGCCACCGCGTAGCTGCCTTGCTCCAGGCGATAGCTGCCGTTGGTGAGGGCGATGTCGTTGTACATGCGGCTCTGCCAGTAGACGTTGCTACCGATGCGCAGTTTTTCCAGCGGGCCCTGGAAGCGGTAGGACGTGGTGAGTTTGAACAGGCGCTCCGGTGTATCGGAGCTGAAGCGCTGGTTGTCATTGGCCGGGTCGCTGTCCTTGATGAAATGCGCGCGGGTGTAGGTGAAGCCGCCGCCGACTTGCCAGTTTTCGGTGAGGGCGCCTTGCAGTTCCAGGTCGATGCCCTGGCTGCGCACCAGGCCGGCGGCTGCGTAGCAGGTGAGCACCGGGCAACCGGCCTGGGTGGCGGCGGTGGTGGCGCGGTTTTTCTGGTCGATCTGGAACACCGCCAGGCTGGCGTTGAGCGCACCGTTGAAATATTCGCCCTTGATGCCGACTTCGTAGTTTTCGCCCACGATCGGTTCCAGCACCTTGCCCGAGAGGTCCTTGCTGCTTTGCGGGTTGAAGATGTCGGTGTAGCTGGCGTAGACCGAGTGGTGCTCGTCGAGGTCGTAGATCACCCCGGCGTAGCGCGTCAGGTTGCGGGTGACTTTGTAGTCGCCGTCCTGGCTTTGGCGGTCGTCATAGTCGTACCAGTCCAAGCGTGCGCCGAGGATCACCTTGAGCGGGTCGGCCAGGTTGAGGCGCGTGGTCAGGTAGACGCCGTCCTGGGTGGTGAGGGTGTGGGTTTTGCCGTTGCGCTGGAAGTCGGGTTTGGCGCCGTTGAGCGGGTAATTGGTGTCGTAAGGGCTGTATTCCTTGGAGGTGGCGTCGTAGATGCGTTTGCTGGTGCCGACCACCACTTCGTGGGTGCGGCCGAAGGCGTCGACCGGGCCGCTGGCGAAGGTGTCGAAGGCGTACTGTTTGTCGTCCTGATGCGACTGGTAGGCGGTGCGCGCCAGCTCGGTCTGGTAGCGCGATTGGTAACTGCCGGTGAACACGCCGTCCAGCTGTGACGCGGAGCCGGCGACGTTGAGTTTCCAGCCATTGTCGAAGCGGTGCTGGACGTCGCCGAATACGGTGTTGATCGTCAGCTCCTTGTTTTCCCAGTCGCTGCCGGGGTTGGTGGAGCGGGGCAGGTTCAGGTGATGGCCGTCGGTGCCGATGGGCAGGCCACCCCAGAAGAAGTTGGTCTGGTCTTCCTGCCGGGAGAAACCGAGGGTGGCGGTGGTGTCTTCGCTGAGGTCGGCTTCGCTGATCGCGTAGAACAGGCCGTGGTCGCTGGTTTCGTTGTCGCGGAAGCTGTTGGCGTCGCGGTACGAGCCGACGACGCGGCCGCGCAGGGTGCCGCTGTCGTTCAAGGCGCTGGAAGCATCGAGCTCCATGCGATAGTCATCCCAACTGCCGGCCGCGCCGGTGATCGACACCTGCGGCGTAGCGGTGGGGCGCTTGCGCACGAAGTTGATCGCCGCCGAAGGGTTGCCGGCGCCGGTGACCAGGCCGGTCGCGCCGCGGATCACTTCGACCCGGTCGAACATCGCCAGGTTGGGCTGCACGCTGTTGGCGTAGCCCGAGTAGGCGCTGGGCAGACCATCGAACATCATATTGTCGATGTCGAAGCCGCGCGAGCTGTAGGTCTGCCGGCCGGGGCCGCTGGACTGGCTGAGGAACAGGCCGGGGGTGTTCTTGACCACATCGTTGACGCTGGTCATGGCTTGGTCGTCCATGCGTTGGCGGGTGATCACGGTCACGGCCTGCGGGGTTTCGCGCATGGTCAGCGGCAATTTGGTGGCTGTGGCCATAGCACCGGTGGTGTAGGACTGGGTGCCTTCGGTGGTCTCGCCGAGTGCCTGGCCGCTGATCTCGGTGGCGCCCAGTTCAAGCGGTGCCGCTGCCTTTTCGGTATCGGCCGCCAGCGTTGTCTGGGTGCCGCTGAGGCAGATGGCCAATGCCAATAGACTGGGTGAAAAACGCGTACCGACAGGTTGTTGAACGGACATGAATCTGAGCCTCCCCGAGCGCCATCCATAGCGAATAATAAACGTATTGATAATTATTCGCGTGAGTGTGGCAGATTGAATCCGCGCAAAAAAGACTTGGGGGAGAATTACTTAACAAATTTTTCACATCTGTCGGGGGGACAGATCACCCTCCCAGCGCCAAATCATCCGCCGCTGCGTGGGCTCGCGGGCGCCGATGGGCTGGCGCTCAAATCGACGGCACCGCGAAAAAAATCGCCGTCAGAATTCCATTCGCAGGCCCACGGTGCCTTGTCGGCCGTTGAGCATCTGGCTGTCCAGGTTGCGGTTATAGCCGACTTCGCTGTACAGGCTGACGCCCTTGGCCACCTCCAGCGTGGCGCCCAGACTCAGGCCCAGGGTGGTGGATTTCTGTTCGGTGTCGATGTCTGTCACATGGTTAAAGGTGACGGTGTTCTGCCCGGCGGCGGTGTGCCAGATATTGGCCCGCGCGTAGGGCTGCAACGGCAGGCCACGAACCTGATAGTCGCCGCGCAGGCGTATGCCCAGGCGCGTGGTGACGTTGGTGTCGGCGTTGTAGGCCACGTCGGAGATGCCATCGTTCTGACTGTCCAGTTTGGTTCGGCTCAGGATCAATTGAGCCTGCGGTTCAACCACCCAATCGGCGGTCATCTGGAACGGCCTGCCGACCTCGACGGATGCGGCGACGTTATGCCCGCGGGTTTTCATCTTCACCCCACGGTCCGATTCGTTATTGCCATCGAAACGGGTGCCCATCAGCACCAGATCGAGGTAGGCCTGGTTGGCGCCGATCAGTGTCCAGTAAACGCCCAGGCTGTCACCGCGCAAGGTGGTGTTGCCAGCGGCCTTGTCTTGCCAGCCGCCGTTGAAGCCTTTCACGTCACCTTTCAAGCGGCTGTGGCCGACGAAGAAGCCGACTCGCTGCACCGCGCCGTTGGCGGTAGCGCTCGCGTACACGTCGGTACCGATCTGGAAGGCGGACATCGAACTGTCCAGCGTCGGGCTCACCGTGCCGGCAAAGCTCTGGCGGCTGCTGTTGCCATACACACGCCCCCAACCGGCAGGAAACGCACCGGTCTGCTGTTGTTGGCGCTGATCGCCCATGCGTTCGTGATAGGTGCCCAGCATGGCCTGTACGATTTGTTGCGCGGCAGGAAACAACACCGCGTAGATCGGTACTTCCGGGCGATAGATCGGGATCGGCGTGAGGCCCGGATTGGTCGGCAGTTCAGGGGTGCCCACCACAGGTTCGGGGAGCGGCGTCACCGGGCCCGGCAGCGGCGCCACCGGCACTGAAGAGCGCAGGTAGTAGTTTTCGCCCGTGCCCGCGTTGTCGCCCCCTTTGAACAGGTAGTAGTCGAAGGCGCCTGCGGAAACCCGATTTGCCAGGGTGAACTGGGTGCCGGCGCCGCTGGCGCCGTTGATTGCGCGGACCACCTGGATGCCGTCCTGCACGGTTTCGGCCCCCGGCCCGGCGAGATTGGTCACGCTGATAGCGGTAGTGCCGCTGATCTGGCCCGTGCCGATCACCAGCAAATCGCTGGTTGAGCCGTCGTTGCCCAAGACGCTTTGCAAGGCGAGTCGGCCAGCGTTGCCGTTGTAGTTCCCGTTCACTGTCAGCGTGTCGGTGGCGCTGGTACTGCCGGTGGTCATGTCGATCAGGCCGCCGTTGTTCAAGGTGACGGATTGGCCGGCGGTAAAGGGGTCGATCGAACCGTTGGTGACAGTCAATTTGCTCGAGCCGTCGAGGCTCATGATGCCGCTGCCGGTTGCGCTGTCGCCCAGCACGAAGGCACCGCCCAGCTTGAGGTCCGAGCCGTTATCCAGCAGCACCTGTTCCCAGCCGGTATAGCGTGCGGGGACGTCGGTCTGGGTGTTGTCGAATGTGAGCGTGTCGTTACCCAGGCCACCATCCACCAAGGGGTTGGAGGACAGCGACGTTTCGTTGAGGTTTTTCAGCAGCGCAGTGTCGTCGTCGGCGCCCATGACGATCAAGCCGTTGACCTTGCCGCCATCGCGCCAGATCAACTGGTCCTTGCCGAAACTGGCGAGGATTTGCCCGTTGACCGTGCCGCCGCTGACTTCAATCAAGTCATCGCCGCCGCTGGTGCTGATGTTGCCGCCGATGTAACTGGTGCCCGAGACGAGAATATGGTCATTGCCGAATCCGGTGACCAGATTGCCCAGGATGGTGCCGCCTTGCATGTCGAACACGTTGTTATCGAGCTTCATATCGACCCGGCCAATGGTGCCGCTTCTCATCGTGGCTTGGTCGCCATCTTCAAACGCCCCGGTGATGACCCCGCCGCTCATGTTGAAGGTGTCCAGGCCATCGCCCTGGGCCAGGGAAGCGATGGTGCCGCCGCTCATGGCAAAGCTGTCGATGCCGCCACCTTGGCTTATTGCACCCGCTTGCCCGCCAGTGATCTGCACCACATCCGCGCCTGCGCCTTGGGCGACCGAGCCAGTGACGGTGCCCAGGTTGAGGCGGAAAATATTCGCGCCGTCGCCTTGGTTCAGCGCACCGTTGAGCGCCGCCGTCGGCCCGTTCACGTCCACCAGGTCGTTACCCGCACCAAAGGTGACATTGCCGTTGATGGCGCCGCTGCCACTGATATTCAGGGCGTTGTTGCCACCGGTGTCGGTAAACCCCGGTGCCGAGGCACTGTCGCAGGTGGAGATGTCGTCGCCGGCGCTGTTGTTGATCGTGCATGCGCCATAAGAGGGGAGTGGCCACGCCGTCACGGCGATGATTGAGCTGATGCCCAGGTACCACAAAGAAGGTGTTGGTGCGCGCATGACCCGTCCTCGTTCGAAGGGAACATCTTCCGGCACCTGGGCAAGCAGGTGCGTTCGGACCATGGCAACAACGAACGATACGGATCAGGGAGTACCGGTTACCCGATTCTGAAAACATCGGCCAATGCAAAGGGTTGGCATGGCTTTCTCGACTGCGCCTTAAGCAGTGCAGGTTTTTTGCACCTTAGTCGCACATCAAACGGGCCGCCACTGTCAGAAATAACAGGTATAGACGAGTGGGCTTCTAGACGAACACGATCTCATAGGGCTCGCGCATCCGCTCCAGCAACACCTGGGCGAGCATCGGCGCGAGGCCGATCTCCGGGTCTCCGGCCAGTTGGCTGGCATAGGCATGGGCCGCATGCAGCTTGCGCGCCACGCTCCAGGTGTCGAGGCGCACCTTGCGCGCACGCTGCCAGGGGATCATCGAACCTTCGCGCGCCGTCCAATGCCAGGCCCAGATCGGCAGCTCATACAGACGTGCCCCGACCAGGCTGCATGCCTTGGCGCTGGCACGGCCGACGGCGTCGTGGTCGGCGTTGCCGTCGTTGCGCCAGGTGCTGAAGACCACATCGCCGGGCTGTAGATATCGGGCGATGAGTTGGCTCATGGGGTGTTCGCTGGCGGCCAGCGCGTCATCGCGAAAGCCGCCGCGAATCCACTTCAGGCTGTGCAGCGGCATGCCCAGCCGGCGCAGCGCTTCGACGCTTTCCTGGGGCCGCACCACGCTCAAGCGCCTCGCCGGCCAGACATTCGAGCCGGGGTGGCTGGCGCTGCCGTCGGTGATGGAAATCAACAGCATCGGGTGTTCGAGGGTGCTCAGCCGTTGCAGCAAACCGCCACAGGCCAACACTTCATCGCCGGGGTGGGGCGCGATGATGACCACCCGCGCACCCGCAGGCACCAGCGAGTGAGGATGAATGGCGGGGATTTGCGCCAACTGCGGGGCACTGTTCCAGATCTGCGCTGGGCCGCGGCGGCTTTCGCTGAGGGAGGCGGGTTTCATGGCGGGCACGTCCTTGTCAATTGATGCTGGGTCGTAGCCCGTGGACGGGACGACGCTCTTTTTAGTCGCCGCAGGCTCCGCTGCAGCGATTGCTCGGCATTTCAATCCTGGATTGCCGGCAAGGCGTCCTCAGCATAGACAAGGATTCGCTGCTTTCACATCTTGTAACTTCGATTTTTTTTAACGGCCCCGTCTCAGGCTGCTCAACGCAGGCCCTCATGGGTGGCGACCGATGTACCGTCGCGGCTCCAGAGGTCGAGCAGGAAGTCACTGTCGTGGTGCCGCGCAACACACGGCATGGCCAGCCGTTGCTCGAGCAGCGCATGCACTTGGGCGGCGGTTTGCGGGCAGCCGTCGATCGGCGCGCGCCAGTGACAGGCCAGCAGTTGACCGTCGTCGCTCAGCGCGGCGAGGGCGCAGTCGATCAGGCGGGTGAGGTCATCGGCGTCGAGGTAGTAACACAGCTCGCTCAGGACGATCAGGTCGAAGCGGCCGTCAGGCCACTGTGCGGGCAGGCGACTCTGCTGCACCTGGGCATGGGGAAATCCCATCAGACGTGTCTTGGCCAGGGCCACTGCCGCGGCCGCGGTATCGCAGCACACCAGGCGGTCACAACGCGGCGCCAGTTCGACGCTCAGTTCACCATTGGCGCAGCCGGGCTCAAAAATCGCGGCGTAACGCGGGCGGGTCAACAGCGCCAAGGTCAGCGCGCGCTTGCGCCGCTCGTACCAGCGTTGACGGAAGGCCCAGGGGTCATCGTTGTCGGCGAACAGCCGATCAAAATACGGTGTCGCCACGCTCATACAAACACCACTTCAAAAGGCTGCAGCAAACGCTCGACGACATACGGTGCCAGCACCGGCGGCAAGCCGATCTGCGGATCGCCCTCCAATTGGCTGGCGAACGCGTGGATGGCATGGCGCTTGCGCGCGACGACTTGGCAACTCAGCGGGAGTTTGCGCGCGCGATGCCACGGTACCTGGCTGTCTTCCGGGGTTGCCCAGTGCCAAGTCCACACGGGCAACTCGTACAGGGTCGCGCCGACCGCCAGTGCGGCACTGGCGCTGGCGCGGCCGACGGCTTCATGGTCGCAGTGGCCGTCTTCGCGCCAGGTGGTGAACACCACGTCCCTGGGTTTGAGGTGGCGCTCAATGAACGCGGCCAACTGCGCTTCGCGGGCAGCGACCTGGCTGTCGGTAAACCCGGCGCGCAGCCACTTCAACCGGTGCAGCGGCAAGCCGAGGCGGTGCAAGGCCTGGGCCGACTCCTGCGGGCGCACCACGCTGAGGCGCTCCACCGACCAGCGCCGCGAACCGGGGTGACTGGCGCTGCCATCGGTGACGGAGATCAACTGGATCGCCCGACCCAGCGCGGCCAAGCCTTGCAACAGGCCGCCGCAGCCCAGCACTTCATCGTCCGGGTGCGGTGCGATGATCACTGCGCGATGCCCTTCGGGTACCAACTGTTCGACGCTGATCGGCGCCAGTTCGGCCATGTGGGACGAGGTCTGCCACTGATGCAGCGACGTGCCCTGGCCCACGATCGGATTGGCTTTCATAACTGCCACCTCCCAGGTGGCTCGGCGGCAACCTGTTCACCGAGGGCGGCCAGGTCACGCTCAGCATGGCTTTGACGTACATACACCGGCAGGTCCGCCATCAGTTGGGCAAAGTGCGGATCTTTGCAAAAAGGCCCCGCACCGGCGGCGCGACCGACGTGGCGCATGACCTGTTCAACCGTGTCTTCGAGAGACGCGCGTACCTGTTGGGCCAGTTGCCTGGCATCGGCCAGCGGGGCGCGGTCGATCTGCCGCGCACTGGCGCGCAACACGCAGGCGGCACTGTTCAACGCGCTGTCGACCGCGCCGAGGTGGGCCAGGGCATGCGGTTCCGCACGCCTGTTGCACTGCTCGCGCAGCACTTCAGCCAGGCGTTGCGCCGCGCCATACCAGCACGCTGCGATACCGACGGCGCCTTGCCAGAAGCCGGGGCGGGCGAGGTAGTCGCCGGGCCTGCCGATGGCAATCCCGCTGGCCGCCTCGAACAGGACGTCGACACTGCCGGTGGCCGCCATGCCTACCGCCTGCCACCCCTCATCGGTCACGCAGATGCCGGGCTGGCCCATCTCCACTGCGACCAATTGCTGGCGATCCTCCTCGTCCCAGGCGGTCAACAACCCATGGCTGACCACCGCCGCCCCCGAACACCAGGCTTTACGCCCCTGCAGCACCAGACGATGGCCGTTGCGCCGCGCCCGCACCCTGGCCGTCGGCGGTTCTGCCGCCCACATGCCCCAGAGGCTGCCCTCCGGCGGCAAGGGGCTGCGCAGCTCGGCAATGATCGCCAAGGCATCGGTGTGACCTTCGAACAACTTGCACAAGCGCAGGTCGTGTCCGGCGACCTGGGCCAAGCGGCTGAACCGTTCGAGGGTCTGGCCGCTGCCGGGGAGCGGCAGGCGGTCCAGCCCCTCGGCCTGCAGCGCCCTCAAGGCCGCGCCCAGGGCCTGCGTGTCCGCATAGCCTTGGTAGCCTTGAAGGAATCCATGCAGGCCCATGTCACACCTCTTCGTCGTGCTGCAGTTCAAACAGCAGCAGCGAGCGCCCGGTGACCGCGTACTCATGGTGGAAATCAAAGCGTTCCTGCCCGCGTATCGTCGTGTCATGGGTGTCGAGCATGCAGGTCCAGAACTGGCCTTCCGGCACGGGGGGCAGGCGGAAATTGACCAAGTCGTGATGGGCGTTGACCACCAGCAACAACGTGGCATCGCCACCCGGACGGCGAATCCCGGTCTCCTGGGCGCGGCCATCCATCAGCATGCCCAGGCAACGGCCGTGACTGTCTTCCCACTGTTCGGTGCTCATCTCGTTGCCATCCGGCGCGAGCCAGGTGACGTCCTTCACGCCGATGTCTTCGTTGTAGTCGCCCACCAGGAAGCGGCCACGGCGCAGGATCGGGTACGTCATGCGCAGTTTGATCACGCGCTTGACGAACTTGAGCAGCGCCTTGCCGTCATCGTCCAGCTCCCAGTTGACCCAGCCGATCTCGCTGTCCTGGCAGTAGGCGTTGTTGTTGCCGTGCTGGGTGCGCGCGAACTCATCCCCGGCCACCAGCATCGGCGTACCTTGGGCGAGCAGCAGGGTGGCGAAGAAGTTGCGCATCTGGCGCAGGCGCAGGGCGTTGATTTCCGGGTCGTCGGTGGGGCCTTCGACGCCATGGTTCCAGGACAGGTTGTTGTTGCTGCCATCCTGATTGTTTTCGTCGTTGGCTTCGTTGTGCTTGTCGTTGTACGACACCAGATCATGCAGGGTGAAACCGTCGTGGGCGGTGATGAAGTTCACTGAGCTGTAAGGCCGGCGGCCACGGTGGTTGAACATCTCGCCGGATGCGGTCATACGCCCGGCGAAGTCCGCCAGCTGGCCGTCATCGCCTTTCCAGAAGGCGCGCACGGTGTCGCGGAAGCGGTCGTTCCATTCCACCCAGCCCGGCGGGAAGTTGCCCACCTGATAGCCGCCGGGGCCGCAGTCCCAGGGTTCGGCGATGAGTTTCAACTGGCGCAGCACCGGGTCTTGACGGCAGGCGACGAGGAAACTGTGGCGCTCGTCGAACCCGTCACGATAACGGCCGAGGATGGTCGCCAGGTCGAAGCGGAAACCGTCGACGTGCATCTCGGTGGCCCAGTAACGCAGGGAGTCAGTGACCATCTGCAGCACGCACGGGTGGCTCAGGTCGAGGGTGTTGCCGGTGCCGGAATCGTTGATATAGAAGCGCTTGTCGTCCGGCATCAGGCGGTAGTAGGAAGCGTTGTCGATGCCGCGCATGGACAGGGTCGGGCCGCGCTCGTTGCCTTCGGCGGTGTGGTTGTAGACCACGTCGAGAATCACTTCCAGCTTGGCTTCGTGCAGGTGCGCGACCATCTCCTTGAACTCGGCGATCTTGCCGCTGGCCAGGTAGCGCGGGTCCGGGGCGAAGAAGGCGATGCTGTTGTAGCCCCAGTAGTTGGTCATGCCTTTTTCCAGCAAATGCTGGTCGTTGACAAAGGCGTGTACCGGCAACAGTTCCACGGAAGAAATACCCAACTGGCGGATGTGCTTGAGCAGATCGTCTTCCATCAGCCCGGCGCAGGTGCCGCGCACGGCCTCGCCGACCGAGGGGTGACGCATGCTGATGCCACGCAGGTGGGTTTCATAAATGATCGTTCGGTCCCATGGCACGCGCACCGGTTGGTCGTCGCCCCAGGTGTGCGCTGGGTCGATGACCTTGCACTTGGGCACGAAGGGCGCACTGTCGCGTTTGTCGAAACTGAGGTCGTCGTCGGGGTGGCCGATGGTATAGCCAAACAGCGCTTCGGACCATTTGAGCTCGCCCACCAGCTGTTTGGCGTAGGGGTCGATCAGCAATTTGTGGTGGTTGAAACGGTGGCCGTTGGCCGGGTCATACGCGCCGTACACACGGTAGCCGTAAATCAGCCCGGGGTGGGCGTCGGGCAAGTAGCCGTGGAAGATTTCATCGGTGTATTCGGGAAGTTCGATACGTTCCAGCTCGACCACGCCAGCGTCGTCGAACAGGCATAACTCGACTTTGGTAGCGTTGGCCGAGAACAGGGCAAAGTTGACACCCAGGCCGTCCCAGGTCGCCCCCAGGGGGAAGGGCAAACCTTCGCGAATCCGCGATGGTTCGTGGGCCGGGGGGGCCTGTTTTTTATCGGCTTTGCTCATTGTGTTGCTCCTGCATGGGTCTTTTTTCGGGCCGAACGTAGCCCTGCTGACGAGGGGTCAGCTAACAATCGGGCAAGTGGCTGACCTCCGGCCGGGGGTGCCGGCCGGAGGTTCATGACGGCACAGGGCTTACGGCTTGGGCTTTTTTGTGGCCGCCGGCTTTTTAGCCGCCGGCGTGGCCGGTTTGCCTGCGGCCGCTGCCGGCGGCTTGGCTTTTGCTGCCGGCTTGGGCGCGGTTTTCGGTTTGGCGGCGGGTTTGGGCTTGCTGGGCGTCAGCGCTTCGGCTTCTGCCAACTTGCGGGCCATTTCCCAATGGCGCGCATCCTGACCTTGCGGCTTGCCCTCCGACTCCCAGATCTGATACGCGAATTCGCGAACACGTTTGTCTTCAGTACTCATCACAATGTTCCTCGCAGAAAATTTCAGCTTGATTGATCATCAGGATCGATAAAGACGTTGACCGGGAAATCCCCCAGCGCAGTGCTGATCAACAGCTCCTTGTCTGGTGTGACTGCGCGTGTATGAAAAAGTCCCTTCCAGTTTTCGGTTGGCGCGGCGAACGGTAATTTCACTCGGGTATCGCCCCAAACCCGCGCATTGACCTGGGGATGCACACCGTTTTCCAGCAGGCGATAGGGCCAGCGCGGCACCACCACCAGTGCGCGTTTGCCCTGGTATTCGCGGCAGAACGCGACCACGTGCTCGGCGTGTCGACCGACCACGTCCAGGGGCGTGTAGCTGCCCCGATGGAACAGTTCAGGATGGGCCTTGCGCAAGGCCAGCACCTGGGCAATCAAGGCTTGTTTGATACGCCCGTCCCGCCAGTTGAACAACAGCTTGCCGATGTCCGGTGGGGTAGCCAGCGCGTGCTGCCGTGCGTTGAAATCCACCGGGCGGCGGTTGTCCGGGTCGACCAGGCTGAAGTCCCAGAACTCATTGCCCTGGTACAGGTCCGGCACACCCGGCACTGTGACTCGAAGCAAGGATTGCGCCAGCCCATTGAGCGCGCCAGCGGGGGCAATCGCTTGGGCGGCGGCGCCGATGGCGGTGCGCAGTGCGCGGCCTGCGTCGCTGAGCAGCAGGCGCGTGAGAAACGTTTCCACGCCCTGTTCGTAAGCCTCGTTGGGCGCGCTCCAACTGCTCTGCAACTTGGCTTCGCGCAGGGCCTTTTGTTGCCATTGCCAGAGGCGTTGTTGATAGGCTTCGAGTGCTGGTCGGTCGTCCAGGTGCAGGTCCAGCGGCCAACTGCCGAGCAGTACCTGATAGAGGATCAACTCATCGCCTGCCGATGGGCAACTGGCGTCGTTGCGCAGCGGCGCGGCGAGGCGGCGCCAATGCGTCACCTGTTCGGCATACCACCCTGCGCACTCACTCAACACGGCGAGGCGGGCGCGGCTGTCTTCACCGCGTTTGTGGTCGTGGGTGGCGGTGGCCAGCAGGTTATCGGGGAACGCCTGCAAGCGCTGCTGATTGGCCGCGTGAAAATCGGCCAGCGGTGCGCTGAACTGTTCGGTACTGAAGCCCACGTCGTTGCGCGACAGCAACACCGCCGAGCGATAGAACGCGGTGTCTTCCACGGCTTTGGCGGCGGCCGGCGAGGTCAATTGCTGGAAGCGCACGCAGGCGTGCTTGAGCAGCTTGCGCTCGCGGCCGAGCGGGCGATTGCGCCACGGTTGGCCGCCCAACCATTTTTCCAGGTTGTCCAGCACCGGCCAGTCGCCTTCGCTCAAGGTGCTGCGCGCGCCCGCCAGGGCTTGCAGGAAAAACGTGTCGTCGCGTTCGCTGCGGCCACAGGCGCTGATGTAGGTGCGGTACACCGGGAAATGCACGATCAGTTCCTGCAGGGCGCGGCGGATCGCGCCGAGGGTCAGGTCGCGGCTCATCACGTCGTCGCGGGCCACTTGCAGCAGGGCCTGGGCCACGCTTTCGAAGTCGCCGGCAAGAGAACCGTTGAGGATCTGCCGGCGCGCCAGCCAGGCTTCTTCGATAAAGGCCGACGGCCGTTCGCTGTGCCGGGTCCACAGCTCGGCCAGCGTTGCGAAGCCTTGCGGGCGGTGTTGCAGCAGCGACAGCTGGTTCATGAATTCGTAGCCGGTGGTGCCGTCCACCTGCCAGTCCTCGCGCAGGGTTTCGCCTTCGCCGAGGATTTTTTCGACGAAAATCGGCAGGTGACGCTCGGGCGACAGCGTATCGACCCGCCGCCGCAGCTTGCGGCAATACCCGCGTGGGTCGGCCAGCCCGTCGATATGGTCGATGCGCAGGCCATCGACCAGCCCCTGGCTGATCAACTCGAAGATCTTGCCGTGGGTGGCTTCGAACACGGCACTGCGTTCTACGCGCAGGCCACCCAGATCGTTGACATCGAAGAAGCGCCGCCAGTTGATATCGTCCGCCGCGGTGCGCCAACTGGCCAGGCGATAGGCCTGTTGCTCCAACAGCCCGTGCAGGCGCTGGAACCCTTCGGGCTGGCGTGCGTCGAAGGTGCCCAGCCGCTGTTCGATGGCCTGCCGCACGGCGTTGTCGGTAGCGCGTTCGGCCAGGGCTTGTTTGAGCCAGGCCGCTTCGGCGTAGGCATCGTTCTGGTAGGCGAGGGTGCTGAAGCGGTCGGCGAGGGGCTTGAGCAGTTCATCGGCGCCCAGAATCGTCGCGTAATCTTGTGGGCAGATCGGGAAGCGGTGTTCGTAGTGCTCGACGGAAAAACTGCCGTGCGCGGCGTCGAAGTGCAGGGTCAACGTGCCGGTTTGCAGGGCTTCGCCGTAGTCGCAGCCGAGGAACGGCATGAGCAATTGGCCCTTGAGCAGCGGGTCGGGCGAGTGCCATTGAATGTCGAAAAATTCGCAGTAGGGACTCAACCGGCCCCACTCCAGCAGGTCGAGCCACCAGGGGTTGTCGGCGCCGCCCACGGCCATGTGGTTGGACACGATATCGAGGATCAGCCCCATGTCGTGTTCGCGCAGGGCGGCCACCAGGCGGCGCAACGCGGCTTCGCCGCCCAGCTCCGGGTTGACGGTGGCGGGGTCGACCACGTCATAGCCATGCATGGAACCTGCGCGGGCACTGAGTAGCGGTGAGGCATACAGATGGCTGATGCCCAGCCGGGCAAAGTACGGCACCAGAGCCACCGCGTCATCGAGGGTGAACCCTTTATGAAACTGCAGGCGCTGGGTAGCGCGCAGGGGCAGAGCCTTCATCGGTCACGCTCATGGGCTTGATTGCGCGCCACCGCCAGCAGTTCCAGGCGGCGCGCGGCCCCCGCGTTGTCGAGCAGGCTCGCCGCCTCACCCGGCAGGCGGCGGCGCCAATTGGGGTGGGTGTCGACGGTGCCGGGCAGGTTGGCTTGTTCTTCGAGGCCCAAGGCATCTTCCAGCGGCAGCAGCACCAGCGGCGCGCGGGTGTGGCCGAGGTAGCGCACGCTGGCGTCGATCATGTGGTCGGTTTCATTGCGCACTTCATCGACGAAGTTCTGCGGGTCCTGGCTCAAGGCCTGGCGCAGTGCCTGGCGTTCGCGCAGGCGGTGCTCGCGCCATTGCTCCGTGGTGGGCGCATCGATCAGGCCGAGCTGGACGTTCCAGTCGATGTCGCGGCTGTGCCACCAGCCATTGAGGGTTGGCAGGTCGTGGGTGCTGGTGGTGGCCAGGGCGTTGTCCGGCCAGTCGAGGATCGGCTTGAATTGGCCATCATGACCCTGTTCGAACAGCAGCACGCGCATGCCCAGAATCGAGCGGCCGATGAGTTTGTCGCGCAGGCCGTCGGGCACGGTGCCGAGGTCTTCGCCGAGGACGATGGCCTGGTGGCGGTGCGATTCCAGCGCCAGCAGACGCAACAGATCGTCCACCGGGTAATACAGGTAGGCGCCGTCCTGGGGCGAGGCATCCATGGGCATCACCCACAGGCGTTGCAGGCCCATCACATGGTCGATACGCAAGCCGCCGGCATGGGCGAAATTGGCCCGCAGCATCTCGATAAACGCATGGAAGCCGTGGCGCTTGAGGCCTTCCGGAGCGAAGGCGGAGATGCCCCAGCCTTGGCCGGCGCGGTTGAGAATGTCCGGCGGCGCGCCGACGGTCAGGCCGGCGAGCAATTCATCCTGGCGGCTCCAGGCCTGGCTGCCGCCACCGTCGGCGCCGACGGCCAGGTCGGCGATCAGGCCGATGCTCATGCCACTGCCTCGGGCGGCTTGTTGGGCGCGTTCCAGGCAGCGCGCGATCAGCCATTGGCCGAAGGCGTAGAAGCCGATGTCGTCGCGGTTTTCCTCGGCGAAGCGCAGGAGTGCCGGGCTTTGCGGGCTGCGCCATTGCTCTGGCCAATGGCGCCAGTCGAGGTCTTCGCCAGCGGCGGCGCGCGCGGCCTGGACCGCTTCGAAACGGCAGTGGTTCTCCAGGGCTTCACCGCCCGCTTGGCGGAAACTGAGGAAGTCGGCGTGTTGCGGGTGTTGACCGTGGCGGAAGTCGTCGTACAGGGCACGCAACAGGCGGTGTTTGGCCTTGGCTGCGGTGGGCCAGTCGATCAGGGTGTGTTGTTCGAGGGTGTGCAGCTCGTCGGCCAGACCGCAGGCCTCGATGGCATTGCGCACCTGGCGCTCACCCAGGATGCAGCCGGGTGATGCGTACAGGCTATTGAGAAACAGGCGGCTCGACGGCGAGTACGGGCTGTAGCGCTCGGGGTCGGCGCTGAACATCGCGTGCATCGGGCTGATCGCCAGCGCGTCGGCACCGCGTTCGGCGGCCGAGCGGGCCAGGTGTTCCAGCGCCAGGGTGTCGCCGAACCCGCCGTCGCCGAGGCGGCGCAGGGCGTACAACTGGGCGCTCAGGCCCCAGGCACGTGGGGTTTGACTGTCGACGGCATCGGCGACGCTGTAGCAGTGACGAGGGGCCACGGCCAGGGTGAAGGCCTGGTCGGCGATATGCACTTGGTGGTAGCCGAGGGCGATCACGCCGGGCAGTACCGCGTTGCCGTCGAGGCGTAATTCGAGGACTTCGCCCTCCTCGAGGCTGACCCGGCAGACGGTGTCGGGTGCGAAGTAGCGCGCCAGGTCCAGGCCTTCGCCGCTGTCGACGGTGAGCAAGGGCGGCAGGTGTTTGTCCTGTTGCACTTGCTCCAGGTCTCGCAGGCTGGCGTCGATCTCGGCATCGCTGTCGGCCGGATGGCCCAGGCCTTTGAGGACGGCGCGCAGGGCGTCCGGTTTGACACGTTGCGGGCGGCCGTTTGCGTCGATCCAATCGACCGCCAGGCCCGCTCGGCCGGCGAGGATTTCCAGGTTCGCTTCGCTCAAGGGTGCTCTCCAACAGGGGATAGGGTAACGCGTGCGCTGAAGGGCGCCAGGTGCGCGTGGTCATGCGCTGGCGTTTGGAACAGCACATGCTGCGCAGCGGGGTGAGCCAGGGCCGTGGCACTCAGGTTCAGGTCGATCTGTAACAGGCTGCCGTTGCCCAGGCGCCAACGCGCACTGACGGCGCGGTCTGCCAGCACCTGCGCACCGAGGGCCACGCTGCCGGGCAGGTGCGGCACGATATGCTGGTGGCGCAGGCGCAGCAGGTGGCGATAGAACTCGGTGTGTTCGTTGGCGGCGAATGACGGCGCCGATTGCTCGAAGGTCGGCAGCGCGTTGGGATCGGGAATCCGCTCGCGCCGCTCGGGGTCGTGGAACGCGGCGAAATCGGCGAATTCATTGCGACGTCCTTCGCGTACCGCTTCAGCCAGTTCGCCATGGTGGTCAGTGAAAAACAGAAACGGCTCGCTGGCGTTGACTTCATCGCCCATGAACAGCAACGGGATCATCGGCGACATCAGTAGCAAGGTGGTCGCCGCCTTCAGCGCCTGGGGCGAACACAGTTGGTGCAGGCGTTCGCCGAGGGCGCGGTTGCCGATCTGGTCATGGTTCTGCAAGAACGCCACGAAGGCGGTGGGCGGCAAGCCGCTGCTGGGTTCGCCGCGTGCATGCCCGTGGCGCGTGGTGTGGCCCTGGTAGACAAAGCCGTCGCTGAGGCAACGTGCGAGTTTGGCGGTAGGCGCTTGGGCAAAGTCACTGTAGTAGGCATCGGTTTCGCCAGTCAGCAGCACATGCAATACGTTGTGGAAGTCGTCGTTCCATTGCGCATCGAAATCGTGTTTCAGCAGGCTGGCCTGGTTCAGTTCGTTTTCCAGCACCAGCCAAACATGACGGCCGATGTCGACCTGCTGGCGCACCCGGTGCGCCAGTTCCCGCAGGAAACCGGGGTTGTCGATGGCGTGTACCGCGTCCAGGCGCAGGCCGTCGAAGCGGTAGTCGAGCAGCCACATCAGGGCGTTGTCCAGAAAGAAGTCCCGCACTTCACGCCGCGCGAAGTCGATGCCGGCGCCCCATGGCGTATGCACATCTTGCTGGAAGAAGTCTTTGGCGTACTGGCCCAGGTAGTTGCCATCGGGGCCGAAGTGGTTGTAGACCACGTCGAGCAAGACCGCGAGCCCGTGTTCATGGGCGCTGTCGATCAGATGCTTGAGCTGTTCGGGGCTGCCGTAGGCGGCGTGCGGCGCGTAGGGCAGCACGCCGTCGTAGCCCCAATTGCGCTCGCCGGGAAATTGCGCCAGGGGCATCAACTCAATCGCGGTAACGCCCAGTTCGGCCAGGCGTGGCAGGTGCTGCTCGACGGCTGCGAAGCCGCCCAGCGCGCCGACATGCAGTTCGTAGATCACCGCTTCATGCCAGGGGCGGCCCTGCCATGGGTGGTGTCGCCATTCATAGGCGAGCGGGTCGACCACCAGGCTCCAGCCATGCACGTCCGAGGCCTGGGCCCTGGATGCGGGATCGGGGACATCCATTTCCCCATCGATGTTGTAGCGGTAGCGCGTGCCTGCGGGGCACTTTATCTCCGTTTCGAACCAGCCATTTGCCTGGGGCAGCATGGCGACCGAGCGGCCATCTTGCAATTCAACGCTGACATAAAACGCGTCTGGCGCCCACAAGGCGAAACGCGTGTGTTGCGCGTCCAGCATGATTGCGCCGTGGGGCCAGGTTTCCAGAGTCCGTAACGGCATCTATGAAGACCTCCCTTGATTATTTAGTCGATTTCCCCAGCGCCTTGGCCACCAGTTGTTCATACAGTTCGGCATAGGGTTCGACCGCCTGGCACCAGTTGAACGGTTGGGTCATCGCCCGGCAGCGCATGGCATTGAGCAGGCCTGGGTAGGCGAACACTTTGAACGCACGGTTCAGGGCTTCGCGGTAGCTGTCCACGGTGGACTCGTTGAACAGGAACCCGGTGACGCCGTCTTCGATGGTGTCCGCCAGGCCGCCGGTGTTGCGCGCCACCGGCAGCGAGCCGAAGCGCTGCGCGTACATCTGGCTCAAGCCGCACGGTTCATAGCGCGACGGCATCAGCAGGAAGTCGCTGCCGGCAAACATGCGGCGGGCGTCGGTTTCGTTGAAGCCGATGCGTACACCGACCTGGCCCGGGAAGCGCAGCGCCAGTTCGCGCATGGCCTGTTCTTCTTCCGGCTCGCCACGACCGATGATCGCGATCTGGCCGCCGTTCTCGACGATAAAGCTGGCGACCGCTTCGGTCAGGTCCAGGCCTTTTTGATAGACCAGCCGCGAGACCACGGCGAACAGCGGGCCGGTGGAGTCATGCAGGCCAAACAGGTTGCGCACGTGGGCGGCGTTGACCGCCTTGCCTTCCCAATCGCCGATATTGAAGTTGTGGGTCAGGTGCGTGTCGGTGGAGGCTTCCCAGCTTTCATCGATGCCGTTGGGAATGCCGCTGAGCAAGCCTTGCTGGGTCTTGCTGGCGAGGAAGCCGTCCAGGCCGCAGCCGAATTCCGGGGTGGTGATTTCCTGGGCGTAGGTGGCGCTCACGGTGGTGATGTGGCTGGAGTAGGCCATCCCCGCCTTGAGGAACGACATCTTGCCGTAGAACTCCATGCCTTCCTGTTGCAGCGCATGGGGCGGAATGCCCAGCTCCGGCGTGGAGGCCAGGCTGACCACGCCCTGGTACGCCAGGTTGTGGATGGTGAACAGGGTCGGTGTGCGTGACCCACGCCAGTGCATATAGGCGGGGGCCAGGCCGGCGGGCCAGTCGTGGGCATGCACCAGGTCCGGGCACCAGTGGATCTGGGCGAGGTTGGCGGCCATGTCGGCAGCGGCCAGGCCCAGGCGCGCGAAGCGGATGTGGTTGTCCGGCCAGTCGCGGCCGTTGTTGGCGCCATAGGGCGTGCCTTCGCGCTCGTACAGTTCGGGGCAGATCAGTACATAGATAACCAGGCCATCCTTGAGGTCCATGCGCCCGATCTTGCATGGCGGCAGCGCGGCGTGGCCACCCAGTTCGCCGATGATATGGATCGGGTTGTCGCTTTCCATCACCTGCGGGTAACCGGGGATCAGCACGCGCACATCGTGCAAGTGCCCCATGGCGCGGGGCAGGGCGGCGGAAACGTCGCCTAGGCCGCCGGTCTTGACCAGGTCGGCAAATTCGGAAGTGACGAACAAGACTTTCTTTCGATTGGGGTTATGACTCACGACCGGCCGCACAGCATTGGGCAGATCGACCAACGATGTTGGCCCCCCTGCCGATTTACTAAAACGCTCTCCCTGAGTTTCTACAGCAGCGGCACTGATCATAGTTCTCTCCCACATGTTGGTTGGCTGGTGGCCCGCTGCCACTAGCTCCGAAGACCGCTTCCTGCGGCCAGACGCACAAGCGCTATACAAACTGGCAAGGCTTGTGCCAGTTGCACGGTTAGCTGAAATAGATTGGATGGACGGGCATTCGGTCTGAACCGCTTATGCACGCCTTACCCTAAACCTGACCTACGGCAGAGTTTGAAAGTTTCGATTTTTTGCGGGGCTTTTGTTTTTGAACGGACCCATCGAGCTTGAGTCTAGGACAAATCCTAAAGACTGTAGGGTTTATGTGGAAATTTTGTAGGACAAAAAAACTTGTAACGATATGCGACGTTGGAACACGGTGTGGGCGCCTGGCGATCCGCGGACAGTGCGTAGCGAGGGCGCTCGGTCCGGTTGGTGGGCTGGCGCCCCGCTTCAGGGGCGTTTCGGGAGCAGGTGCCTCGTCACCGCAGTGCGCGTGCGCTGAATTGGTGCGTCAGCCGAGCACGCGAATGGGCGTGCCCGCGGCCCAAGCCTGGATATCGGCAATCATCTGCTGATAGAACTGCCGGTAATTCTGCTCGCTGACATACCCGACGTGGGGAGTGGCCAGCACGTTAGGCAAACGGCGCAACGGATGATCGACCGGCAGTGGCTCCTCGGCATACACATCCAGCGTGGCTCCCGCCAGGCGGCCGTTGCTCAAGGCCTCCAGCAGCGCCGGTTCGTCTACGATCGGCCCGCGTGCCGTATTGACCAGGCGTGCCGTCGGCTTCATCCAGCCGAGCGCCTCGGCATCCACCAGCCCACGGCTACGCTCGCTGAGGACCAGGTGGATGGTGAGAATATCGGCCTGTGCGAACAAGTCGCGCTTGCTGACCCACGTCACCCCGGATTCCGCCGCGCGTTGCGGTGTAAGGTTTTCACTCCAGGCAATCACCCGCATCCCGAACACTTGGGCAAATTGCGCGACCTTCTGGCCAATGCTGCCCAGCCCCAGGATTCCCAGGGTCTGGCCATGCAGGTCGCCGCCCAGGCCCACCTGCCAGTGACCGGCGCGCAGGGAATTGGCTTCGGCCAGCAGGTTGCGCGTGGACGCCATGATCAACGCCCACGTCAGCTCCGGTGCGGCGTGTTTATAGCTGTCGGTGCCGCACACCTGGATACCCAGGGCTTTGGCGGCGGCAAGGTCGATGGCGGCGTTGCGCATGCCACCGGTCACCAGCAGCTTGAGGTTGGGCAGGCCTTGCAGCAACGGGCTATCGAAGGTCGAACGTTCGCGCATCACGCAGATCACGTCGAAGCCTTTCAGGCGCTCGACCATCGTGGCGGTGTCCGCCGGGTAATCATGCAGAAAATGCACTTGGCCGAGCGCCGCCAGGGCTGACCAGTCCACCACATCACGGGCGACGTCCTGCCAATCATCAATGACTGCGATCTGTAGCGACATACGCGGGCGCCTCTTATAACGTTGGATTAAAGGTGGTCGAGCCCCTGCAGCAAGGCCTTGTGGAACTGCGCCGGTTCTTCCATCTGCGGTGCGTGGCCCAGGCCGGGGAATTCCACCAGGGTGGCGCGGGGGATCAACTTGGCTACCTGTTTGCCCAGCACCGCGTAGTGCCCGATCTTTGCCTTTACCGCCGGCGGCGCGAGGTCTTTGCCGATGGCGGTGGTGTCGCTGGTGCCGATCAGCAGCAGCGTGGGCACCTGCAGGTCCTTGAACTCGTAGTACACCGGCTGGGTGAAGATCATGTCGTAAATCAGCGCCGAGTTCCATGCCACCTGGGTGTGGCCGGGGCCTTTGTTCATGCCGGCGAGCATCTGTACCCAGCGCTCGTATTCGGGCTTCCAGTGGCCGGCGTAGTAGGTGTCGCGCTCGTAGCTGCGGATGCCGTCGGCGCTCACCTGCAATTCGCGTTCGTACCATTGGTCGACGCTGCGATAAGGCACGCCGAGGGCTTTCCAGTCTTCCAGGCCGATCGGGTTGACCAGCGCCAGTTGCTCGGTTTGCTCTGGGTACAGCAGCGCGTAGCGGGTGGCGAGCATGCCGCCGGTGGAGTGGCCGAGCAGGGTGACCTTCTGAATGCCGAGTTTTTCCAGCAGTTGGTGGGTATTGATCGCCAGTTGCTGGAAGCTGTACTGGTAGCTGTCGGGCTTGCTCGAGGTGCAGAAGCCGATCTGGTCGGGTGCGATCACGCGGTAACCGGCGTCGCTCAGCGCCTTGATCGAACCCTCCCATGTGGCGCCGCAGAAGTTCTTGCCGTGCAGCAGCACCACGCTGCGACCGTTGGCGGTGCCGCTGGCCGGGATGTCCATGTAGCCCATGTGCAGGGATTTGCCCTGGGACTGAAAGCGGAACTGTTGAACCGGATAAGGGTATTGGAAACCCTGCAGTTCAGGCCCGTAGCTGGGGCCTTCGGTGGTGGCGAATGCGGGCGCTGCGCCGGCGGCGAGCAGGCCGGCAACGCAAAAGGTGCGCAGTAGAGGCATGGCGGGGCTCCGAGTGGGGAGCTCGGATGCTGTTTGCAGGCGATTAAGTGGGGATTAACACCCAGTGCAGGGTCAGCGCGGCCAGCACGCCATAACGCACGCCCTTGGCCAGGGTCACCAGCAGTAAAAAGCGCCACAGCGGTTCGCGCATCACCCCGGCGATCAAGGTCAGCGGGTCGCCGATGATCGGCACCCAACTGAGCAATAACGTCCAATGCCCCCAGCGTTTGTAGTGGCGGCGCGCCTTGTCCAGTTGCCGGGCGTTGACCGGAAACCAGCGGCGCGCCTTGAAGTGCTCGATCGAGCGCCCCAGCAGCCAATTGACCAGCGAGCCGAGCACGTTGCCCAGCGTCGCAATGCCCAGCAGCCACCACAGGCTGTAATGCCCGCTGAGCAGCAGGCCCACCAGCACGGCTTCCGATTGCAAGGGCAGGAGGGTGGCGGCGCCGAATGCCGCAAAAAACAGCCCCAGGTAACCCGTCAGCATCGATCAGTGTGCCGGGTAGTCGGCTACCATCACATCTTTACCGTCGCGGGTCAGGCCGATGACTTGGTAGGCGTCGCCGTGGCCGTCCATTTCCATGCCGGGCGAACCCATGGGCATGCCCGGCGCGGCGATACCGAGCAGATCATCGCGCTTGCGCAGCGCCAACACGTGCTCGGCGGGTACGTGACCTTCGACGAACTTGCCGTCGATCACGGCGGTATGGCACGAGCCCAGGCGCGGCGCGACGCCGAGGCGTTGTTTGACCGCGCTCATATCGGCTTCAACGTGATCATTGACCTTGAAACCGTGGCTTTCCAGATGGCGGATCCATTGTTTGCAGCAACCGCAGTTGGCGTCGCGGTGTACGTCGATGGGGATCAGCTCGGCCGCCTGGGCCAGGCCGGTGGTCAACAGGGCTGAAAGCAGGGCCAGTCGCAATGGGGTTTTCATGGGGCGTCTCGCAAGTCAGAGAAGGTTGTGGGATGGTCGCTATCATGCCAGTTTACGTCCACCGCCAAACCCCCTTCAGGTTCTGGGTTGACCTGCGTCCTGTGGTTTCAGCGAAACTCGAACCGTTCGCTGTGCAGGTTGGCCGGTGGAATCCGGTGGGCGTTCATCAGCTCGCGAACCTTGACCAGCAAGCCTTTGGGGCCGCAGAAGCTGATATGCACTTTGTCGGGGTCGGTCTCGGCCACGGCTTGGCGCAGGGTGTCGGCCAAGCGTTCGAGGCCGCCGGCATTACTGACGAATTGCGCACCCCGTAAGCGGGCCATGGTCTGCACCTGTTCGGCCGGCGGGAAGGCGCGCGCGGGCGTGAAGCAATAGACCAGCGTGGCTTTGTCGAAGTCTTTGGCGGCAGGGTCTTGCAGCCAGGAAATAAACGGCGAAATACCCACGCCGGCGCCGATCCAGATTTCCCGTTCGGCCTGCACAGCACGCTTGAAGCGCCCATAAGGCGCATACAGATCGGCGCGCATGCCGACCTTGGCGCAGTCTGCCAGGGCGTTGGTGTAATCCCCCAACTCTCGGATCATGAACGCAATCTGCCCGTTTTCACGGTTGGCGCTGGCGATCGTGAAGGGGTGCGGCTCGCGCAACCCTTTGACCTGCATGGCCAGGAACGCGAATTGCCCGGCCTTGAAGTCAAACCCTTTGTGAATTGGCGCCAGTGTCAAATGCAACGCGCCGTTGGCGCGGTTGACGGCCGTCACCCGGTATTCGCCGGCACGCCCAACCCAGGGGTAAAGCACCAATTTATAGAGGGCTCCGATGACGCCCAGGCTGCAGCACAAGGTCAACCAGATGCCCGATGGCGCGGTCAGGGTGATCGGCGATTTGAAACTCAGCCCGTGCAGGATCACGATCAGGAACAGCGGGCCAGACAACTTGTGCCACCAGCGCCAGACGTTGTAAGGAATGTTGCGGTTCAACGCCAACAGCACGATCAGGCCCAGCGCCACGTAGCTCAGTTGACGGACGAGGCGCGTCCAGTATTTGGGCAGCTCCAGGATGGGCACGCTGTTCCACACATCCAGGTTAGCTTTGAACACAAAGTGATACGTGGCGAACACCAGCGCCCAGATGCCCAACCACTTGTGTACTTCATAGACGCGATCCAGGCCGCCAAACACGTTCTCCACCACCGACCAGCGACTGGCCAGTACACAGGACGCCGCCATGTACACCAGCGCGCAAGTGCCGAGCAGCAAACTGAGGGTCGCTGAGGTCAGCCACGTCTTGACCGGTATATCCATGAGTAACGTCAACGTCGTGATCAGGAAGAGGACGACGAGGCAGTGACGGGTTTTCAACGGGTGCTCCTAGGGTTTCTTCGGGGGAGTGAATACTCATCTCACATTTTTTAGGTTACCCGGTTACGTGAAGGGCGGCCTTGACGTCGGTCATGCGCAAGGGCTCAGGCCAACACCTGGTCCCCGCGCTGAATTCGACCGAGGTTTTTCGCTCAGTTCTTGAAGGTCGAGTGTTTACGGCCCTGGTCGCACAGGGCGAACACCACCACCAGCAGTGCCGCGATCGCGAGGATAATCACCACCCCGCCTGTGGCGTGGGTCGGCGACGCGGCCACCAGGGACAAGGCTCCCAGCGGTGCCAGGCCGCCGGCGATAGCGGTGCCGATTTCGCGGCCGGTGCCGAAGCCCGAGGAGCGCGTCTGGGTCGGGAATTGACGGCTTAAGAACGAGCCCTGGGGCGCGAACATCATGGGAGCGAGCAGGCCGGTGCCGACGCCGATGGCAATGTAGATCATCAGGCTGTCGCCAGTGTCGAGCAGGGCCAGGAACGGGTAGGCAAACAACAGCGAGCAGACGCCGCCGAGTACCAGCACTTTTTTGCTGCTCCATTTGTCGCACAGCCAGCCGAAGCACGGCACCGCGACGATGGCGATCAGGCTGGCAATGGTCACCGACAGCGACGTGACGTGTACATCGACGCCTTTGAATTGAGTCAGGTAGGCCAGGGAAAACGTCTTGAAGATATAGCTCAGGGCGTTGTAGCCAATGGCTACGAAGAACACCACCGCCAACCCCCTGAGATCGTTCTTGAACAGCGCTTTGAGCGGCGAAGGCTTGGCGACCTTGGGTGCCTGGCTCAGCTCCTTGAACTCCGGGGTTTCCGGAATGCTGTTGCGCACCCACAGGCCGACGCCCACCAACGCGATACTGCAGATGAACGGGATACGCCAGCCGCCTGCCAGCATGAAGTCGTTGCCATTGATGGTCAGCAGGTACACGGTCAATGACGACAGCAGCAGGCCCAGGTTCAGGCCCAACGCCGGCCAGGCGCCCTGGCTACCGCGCTTGCCTTCCGACGCGTGCTCGTAGGAAGTGACCGCCGCGCCCGATAACTCGGCCCCGGCGCCCAGGCCCTGGATGATCCTGATGAACACCAGGACGATCGGCGCCCAGATGCCGATGGAGGCATAGCTGGGGATCAGGCCGATCAGCGTGGTACACACGCCCATCATGCAGAAGGTCAATACCAGCACCTGTTTGCGGCCGAACTTGTCGCCCAGGTAGCCGAACAGAATGCCGCCGAACGGTCGGGCGATAAAGCCGATGGCGAAGGTGGAAAAGGCCATGAGCGAGGCGGTTTTCGGATCACTGTTATCGAAGAAGATCTTCGAGAACACGATGGCCGCCATGGTGGCGTACAGGTAAAAGTCGTACCACTCCAGCATCGATCCGAAGATCGTGGCGGCGGCGACTTTGCGCAGGCGTTTTTTGCTTTGTGCCGGCGTTTCCGGGGCAGCGGTATGCGGTGTTGCCGTCATTCTGTACTTCCTTCTGAGTCATTATATTTATTGTCAAAGTGACGCTTGTGGCGATGGCCCGGGAAGGGCCGGGGATGCGGTGTCAGCCGGGTGTGAACATGCGATCGGCGATCATTTCGCCGATGGGAATCGCCGAGGTGGCGGCGGGTGAGGGCGCGTTGCAGACATGGAGCATGCGGGGCGTCTGGGCGAACAGAAAGTCGTGGACCAGGCTGCCGTCGCGCATCACGGCCTGGGCGCGGATGCCTGCTTCATAGGGCAGCAGATCTTCGCGGTTCAACGACGGGCAGTACTTGCGGCATTGCTCCAGGTAGCCGGACTTGAACAGTGAGTTTTTCATCTCGACGCTGCCTGAACCCAGGTTCTGCCAGAGGGTTTTCCAGAAACCGGGGAAGCTGGCGTACTGCGCCACGTCGCGCCAGTTGATCGAGAACTTGCGGTAGTTCTCCCGGCCCAGGCCCAGCACGGCGTTGGGGCCGACCGTGATGCTGCCGTCGATCATCCGCGTCAGGTGTACGCCGAGGAACGGCAGTTCCGGGTCCGGAATCGGATAGATCAGGTGGTTGACGAGGTTGTTCTTCGAGGCCGGCAGGCGGAAGTATTCGCCGCGAAAGGGAATGATCTGGTGGTCGATCTTGACTCCGGCCATCGTCGCCAGCCGATCCGACTGCAGGCCGGCGCAGACCACCAGGTGCCTGGCTTGCCAGGCTTCGCCGCGGGTGTTGACGGTGACCTTGTCGGTGTCTTCCGAAATGGCGGTGACGGTGCGCTCCAGGCAGATCTCACCGCCTTGTCGGCGAATTACCTGGGCCATGGTTTCGCAGACTTCGCGGTAATCGACAATGCCGGTCGCATCGAGAAACAAGCCGCCCAGACCGATGATGTTGGGCTCGCGCTGGCGCAGTTGGTCGGCGTCCAGGCGTTCGACCTTCAGCTCATTCAACTGCGAGCGCGCATAAAGTGCCTCCATGCGCTGCATTTCCAGGGGCGTGGAGGCCACCAGCAACTTGCCGCACACCTCGAACTTGATCCCGTGTTCGCGGCAAAACCGTTTGGTGGCCTCGGCGCCGCGTTTGCACAGATCGGCCTTGAGGCTGCCGGGGGCGTAGTAGATGCCGGCGTGAATTACCCCGCTGTTATGCCCGGTCTGGTGCTTGGCCAGCGAGGCTTCTTTTTCCAGGATCACCAGTGAGGCGTTGGGCTGGCGTTTGAGCAGCTCCATCGCAGTGGCTAGGCCGACGATGCCACCGCCGATGATGCAGAAGTCGTAAATCATGGTTTGGAGTACCTAAGGGCTGCACATTTCAGTCTGCTTATCAGGTTGTCAGACTAATGTTTTTGTTAAAAAAATGGCGTGCCTGAGGCACGCTGCACAAAGCTTGGATCATTCAGTTCGTGGTAGGCAGCTCAAGTTGCAGGCGTTTGGCCGCTGCGCGCAGGTGCGCTTCGGCATTGGCTGCGGCCGCTTGGGCATCACCGTCGGCGATGGCCTGGTAAAGCGCCTGGTGTTCCTGGGTGGCGTCGGCCGAGCCACTGGCAAAACGCGACGCCGAGTTTTCCCAGGCGGTTTTGCGCGCACTGGCCAACTGGCTGCGCAGAAAGTCGTGGAAGGCGACAAAGTAGTCATTCTTGCTGGCTTCGGCGATGGCGCGATGAAACTCGACATCGGCGAGGGCGGCGGCCTCGAAGTCGGCGCGCTGGTCGTGCATTTCCTGCAGCGCCTTCTGCATGCGCTGCAGGTCGTCGGCATCACGGCGTTGGGCGGCGATCGAGGCGGCCTGGGTTTCGATCCACAGGCGCACTTCGAACATTTGCGCCAGGTCCGGGCGACGACCGTTTTTTTCCGGAAAGCGAAACACCGTACCCGCAGGGGTTTGCGAGATAAATGAGCCCAGGCCACGCTTGGCTGTCAGCACACCATCGGCCTTGAGTTGGGCAATGGCTTCGCGCACCACCGAGCGGCTGACGTTCAGTTGTTCAGCCAGTTGCTGTTCAGTGGGCAAACGCGACTCGGGCGCCAATTGGCCAGAATCGATTTCGGCGCGGATGGCGCTGACAACCCGTACAACGAGCGAGTCAGGGCGCTGGAGCTCAAGCATGGAAAAAACCTTGGTAGTCAGGTTGTCAGACAATAGAGGTTGCGCTTTTGCCTTGTCAAGATGTTGCCGGAGATGTTTGCAGGCTGCCTGGTCGTTGGGTCGATAGGCTCGCCGTCGAGACTAAGGCGCATCGCGGCCGTGCGGAAGCTCGACGGTATGTTTGCTCATTCGACGAAGGCGGGATTTTCCAAGCGTTGCTTGAGCTGGTCCAGCGCAACCGTGGACAGCTCCACCATGCGCTCGTGCAAGCCGGCGAGTTGCAGTTCGGTTTCGTAGGTCAACACGCGCTTGAACAGCGTGCCGTCACGGCAGGCGTGCAGGCTGTAGTGAATCGAGCCGTCGACGGCCAGGGAGGTGAATACCGCCTTGAATTCTTCCGGCGGCCGGGCGATCTGCACGCGGTAACTCATCGGCACCCGCACGCCCAGCAGGTCGATCACCTCGGTAAAGCGCGTGCCGGCGGAGAGTGAACCGGTGGTGCCGGTGTCGGCACTGAGGGAGGTCGGGTGCCATTCGTGCCAGCGATCGGGCTGGGTTACATAGTTGTAGACAGCCTCGATGGGCGCTTGGATAAAGCGTTCCTGACTGATCCGCTCCAGGCGGACCGACTGCTCGACAGCGCGCATGGAACACCTCCTGTGTGGTGAAACTCTGCACCCGGAGCTGTCAGGATAGACCCGCTCCCATGCATTGCACGGGAGTGTCTCATAAATTTATCACTGCACCTTGAAGCGGCTCATCAGCGCGATCACCCAGGCATTGGCGTTGAGCAGGCTTTGCGTATTGGTTTCAGTGGCATGGCCGCTTTGCACCCGCTCTTCGACCATATGTCGGATATGGACCATGCTGCGGTTGATCCACTCGGTCACAGCGCTTTGCTGCTCGGCAGCCGTGGCGTTCTGGGTGCTGAGGTTGTTGATATGGCTGACCGGCTGGCGTGTGAAGGGTGTACTAGAGACCGTCCCCCTGAGCACTGAGATCAAATCGGTAACTTTTCCTAAGCGGTTTACCCATTTCTTCGAGCAGACCGTTCTCAGTGAAGGGTTTTGGATTAATGGTGCTTGGTGGCGTGGCGGGGTCGTTATCGAGGTCAAAAGGTTCTGCATCGCTGGGCAGGCCAACGACTTGGTGTTCTAAATGCGGGACGACGTCCGTTCTGCCTGATTCCCGACGTTGGGTACTCTCACCCGCCAGGAACGTGCCGGTGGCGCCATTGTAGGCATGCCCAATCTCGTGAAAGAGGCCGGTTACGGGAAACCCTGTAAAGGTACCGTCAGCTCGCTCCCGGGTAGACTGGGGGTCATAAAAAATGTGGGCACTATTGGCGCCCAAACCGGCCACACCATTTTGGATGATTCCCTGCTCCGATGGGGTGAGAGCTTCGTATGCCTCAGGTGTCAGCTCGTCCTGATCAGTTCTCCAGAAAATGTATGACGTGTTGCCCGAGTCACCTCGTTCGATGGTGACTTTGCCGCCGTTCAGCACGGCGAGTTCATCCATTTTGGCAAGGGTCTGTTGGCCTAGCGGCGAACTGCGCAGGAATTCGAGGTCGTCGGTTACCCGTTGTTTGAACTCCAGGTGCCCGTCTTTCACGATGAACGCCTGCTCGCCGGCGTTGCTGGGTTTGACCTCGGTGAAAGCCGAGCCTTGGGTACGGTCGAAATGATCACTGGCGTTGGCGTAGATACGGTCCTTGCGCTGATTATTCAAAATGGTGTCGTGGCCTTTCCCTGTATAGAAGGTGGTACGGTCGCGCCCTATAAGAAGGTCATCGTCATTGCCGCCATGTGAAACCGTATGCCCGCTGCCTGAGACGAGTACATCTTCGTTGTCGCCACCGTCCAGATAACTCTGCTTGGTGGCGGGACCGTCGCCGGCAATGAGCAGGTCCATGCCCTTATTGCCATACATCACGGCATGGCCGCTTCCCCCAAGGATGGTGTCGTCGCCGTCATTGCCCTCGGCATAGCCGAGACCACTGCCCAGTTGCAGGAAGTCCTTGCCGTTCCCGCCATAGAGTCTGCTCCGGCCGCCGCCTGCCCGGATGTAGTCGTTGCCATCGCCCCCTTCAACGTCAACACGAAGCTTGACGTCATCGTCGATTATTACCGTGTCATCGCCCCCTTGGGTTTCGATCCAGAGGTGCTGCTCCGGGCCCTGTTTTTCTTTGATGTCGAAAAAATAGGGCTTGTCGTTGATCAGGATTTGCAGCTTGTCGCCGGGCCAACTGCGTACATGGATACGGTCCGAATGGTTACCGCTTTCCACGAAAAGCCAACTGCTCTTAATCTCCGGTTTTTCGGGGTCCGATGTATTCCAGTCAATGAGTCGACTGATTGTCACGTCGCCGTCAGTGTGCAGCGGGTGTTTTCTGAGGTTGTTGCCGTCTGGCGTCAGATCGGATGGGGGATCGTAAGGCGAGGGTTTATCGCGAGGGGCAGGTTGTGGCGTGTGGGTATGAGTGGCTGCGAAATAAACGAGAGGAAATAGCATCGGCGGGGCCTTCACATTCAATGAGGTGAGCATCTGATTGCGCATCAGGGCTGCCCATTCCGTGGTGGGTTGGCTGAAAGTGTTCCGCAGGATGGCGAGAAGCTTGGTGCAAAATGTTTCGTGCCGGCGGTGATCGGCGGGCCAAACGCGCCCTTTGAAGGCAGGTGGATAAGCGACGGCTTGAGCGGTCTCGCTCTGCGCAGGGAGAGCGAGACGCACGTGTGATCAGCGGTGGTAGTAACCCGGGCCGCCACCGTAGTAACGGTGGTCATGCCAGCCACCACCGTGTGGGAAAATGATGCAGCCGCTCATGCTCAGGATGATCAACAAGGGAATCAGCAGTGTGATTCGACGGAACATTTCAAAATCCTCTAGGGTACTCATAGATTGAATCAGGCGACGGGCAAGCCAAAGTTTTTCATCGCCTGTAACATGAGACCCTGCCGACCCGATTCCATCCCCGCCAGCGGGTATGTATTTGGCATGTTCGGCGATACAAAGTGGATACATTCTCAAGGTTCAGGAACCCGTCATGACGCAAAAGCAACGTTTGAAATACTCGATTCTGATCTCCCTGGTCGTACTGGGGACGATGTTTGGCCTGTCCTACTTGCAGAACACCGGGGTTATCAGCGAAAAAACGTTCCAGTACATCGCCATTGCGGTGGCGGTCACCGTGGTCGTGATCAACGGTGTGATGCGGCGCAAGGTCAAGCCCAACTTCTGATTCAACTGCGTGGGTCAGGCGCGGCCTTCGAGTACTTTGGCAGCCTCTTCATGGAGGCTGTAGCTTTTGTCGGCATTGAGGGTGATCACGCCCTCGCTGCACAGGCGCTTGAGTACCTCGCGCACGCTGAGAAACGACAACGGGATGCCCAGCTCCAGCAAATGGCTGTGTACCCCGCGTACCCCAAGGGTGCGCTGGTTGTCGGCGGCGGTGAGGAGGGCGTCGATGACCTTCAGCCGGATCAGGCTGGTGCGCAAACCAAAACACTTGAGCAAATGGCGGATGCGCTGATTGCCGTGCTGTTCAGGTGCGTTGCCGAACGCTTGGGCGCCTCTGCCATGAGCGGCCTCGGCAGTCGGTGAATGTCCGTCCGTGGGCAGTTGCGAGTTGTACATGCAAAAACTCCTTATCAGAGCCTGATCAGGAAAATGATGGCGCTGTTACCTAATAAGACGAACGAGCGATGCAAATCATGAAGTGCCGGATGTAGAAAATTTGTCGGTATCCGCTTTGTCACATTGCAATCGCTCTGGATAGACGTCTTCTGGCTGCTGTTCCCGTCACACCGGCCACACTTCGCCGGCGAAAATCTGCAGGTCGCCGGTCAAGTCATCCGCAGGGGTGAGGGTGCCCGAGGGGCCGGGTCGTGGGTCTGCCGAGCGAACGCCGTAGTTAACGCGTCCGGCTCTTCCATATACGGCGATGCCGGTGGCGCCGGTCAATTCGGAGAGGCCCAGAACATTCTGGGTGGTATTGAGATGATGGCGCCCTACCAGGGCAACCCACTTGTCCTCGCCTGCGTGTTGCTCGATGGTGCGGGTGGCGTAGTAGTTGAACTCTTCGAGTCGTCGTTTGGCCTGCGCAGGTGTCTTGATGGGGCCGCCGAACAGGTGGCGTTCGTCGTTGTGCCGCGTCAGGTAAAAATGGTCAAGCGGTACGATTTCGATCCCGTTGTCTTCGAATTTCTTCAACAGTTCGCCCAGGGTCGGGCGTTGGTTGGGAGGGCGGTATATGAGCCCGATCCGGCCCATGCCATCGTCTTTCCAGCGCATGATTTTGTCGTACACCAGGCCTTCGACGAATAGCTTTTTTACCTTGTTCTGAACAAACACATCGACGTTGTCATACAAAGTCCGGAAAGCCGCCAAGCTGCTGTGGGATTCGCCGAATACCAGGCCAGGCGCCGTGCGAAAAGCATCGGCAATCACATCGCTCGTTTTCTTTGGCGCGGGAATGTTTGGAAACTCGGGGCGGGGGGGCAGCCCGTTTGCGGCCATGTGCGTATAAAAATCGCGCATTTCCTGGGCGAATTTCTCATGGGTTGCCTGCTTTCTGCTGGGGGTGAAATGGCCCTCGATGGGGCGGCCACGAATGCTGCTCACGTACTCGGCGTCGGGCAAATGGTCGATTTTACGCACCGGCTCGACTGGCAGCCCAGCCGGCGGTTGACTGAGTGGCGGACGTGACGGTCGGCTCAGCGGGTTGAAGCGATGATCACGAGCCGATCGCCCCGGGTGTTGGGCAGTGGGTGAGGGCGGCATCAGCGTATGGACAGGGGTGAATGCGTCGAGTGCGGGCCCATAAGGCTGCATGGCGTCTGAATCGAAGGCATACCATTTACCGTGTTGGCGTATGGCCGAGCCTTCCACTTGCTGCGTACCCACCTGTAAAACGCCTGTTGCGGCGGCCTCGTAACGTTGGCTGGCGATGACCAGCGACTGGCCGTTGGCCGTGCCGCGCAGCTTGCGGATGCCTTGCGCGCTGGCGCTGATGCCATCCGTGACAAGTCTGCCCGCACCCACCGCCAGGTCAACGCTGCCACTCAACGGGTTGAAGGCGTTGAGTGCGGTGACCCCGAGGATTTTGCCGCCGCGCGCCAAGGCACCCAGGGTTGAACCCGCGTTTGTCACTGCCTTGCCGAGTTTTGCGGTAGCGCCCAACCCGGCCGTCACAAAGCCAAATATATCCAGCGCCAGGTCAATCGCGCCGTCCTTGTAGTGACCGTTGCGCAAGTGGGTGATGGCCGAGCGGAGGGGGATCAGGTTCAATAATGCGTCCGTTGTTGAACTCACCCATTCGCGTCGCGCCTCGTCCGGGGTTTCGCCTGCGGCGTATTGCTTGACGGCAGGCTCATCAAACCCCAACGCCTTGATCAGTGCGTCGGCGATGTAGTGGGTTCGCGGACTTTGGAACGTGTTGAAGGTGGGGTATTGCGGTTCCTTTTCTTCGGCGTCGTAGTTGTGGGTTGAGCGATTGGGATGAAACGCTTCGATTTTGTTGACTTCGTCCGACACGTATTGGTGGGGCCGGCTGATCCTGCCCTGGTCAACCTTGGAGATGATGCCGGTTGTGGTATCGAATTCGTATGTCTGATGGCTGTTTTGATATTCGCTGTGTACGAGGATCTTTGGGCTGGTGTGGAAGAGCTTGTCTTGGGCGAAAGGAATCAAGCTGGTGCGGTAGTCGTTTTCCTTGAAAAAACTGATTTTTCCATAATTGAGGCGCGTTCGATCTGCCAACGGCAGGCGGTCAATGGCACTGATGAGTGAGTATTTTTTTACCTGTTTGATAGTGTCCAGCGCGTCGGTAAATGCCGTGTCGAACGCCTGCGGGATATTGAAAGACGGGCTTCGGGTGAACTGCGCAAACGCCTCAAGATCGATGTCGGCGCGCGCGCCTCTGACCAGCCAGCTCTGCGCGTCGATTTCCAGCCCCTGCTGAGTGATGTCGAGCATCGAATAGGCTTGGCTGAAGCGCGGGGCCTTGGGGTCGTTGGATTTATAGTTGATGTGCAACACGCGATCCTCAAAGTCATCGCGTTCGCCGAAGGTGGCTTTCAGCAGATCCAGCGCCATCTGTTTGCGGCTGGGCAGTGTCGCGCCGACTTCTTTGGACGCGGCGCTCAATTCGCTGTGTTGGGTATTGAAGGCTTCGCGGGTGTACTCGATTTCTGCGTTGTTGTACGCCGCATCGTCTTTGGCGTAGAGAAAACCGTTCACCACGCCCCAATCGATCAAGGCGGCCTTCTGCGCCGCTTCACCCGCCGGTGCTATTGAGTCGGCATGGCGCATGACTTCGGCAAAATCCATGTGCATTGCCTTGCCGGGTGCCTGGGCTTCAATCGCAGCCACGGCGATGCACAAGTTGGCCCATGCCTGGCTGCCGTACACCACCGTGGCGGGAATATCCTTGACCAGATATTGCGGCGCCACCCGTGCCAGCAGCAACCTGGCGCCGAGATCCGCGCTAGCGAGGGAAGTCTTGCCGCTGTCGCTCAGGTGTTTGGCCAGTGCGCTGATCACACTGGCTGGCGACATGCCCCAGTGGCTCTCGGCAGCGAGGTTGAAGCCTGCGACGGTATTTCTGCCAGGCTGTTCGATGGGTTCGGGGTCCAGCCCCAAGTGGATCGCGCTCAGTACATAGTCGTTTGCGCTGGTATCGGTCGCGATGCCGCCGACCTTGGCCTGTATCGCCTGGCCCAGCTCCTGCGCCTTGGGGGTATCGAGGAGTTTCTCCAGTGCCTTGGCCGGGTCCTGTAGCTCGGTACCGGATAGCGGATTACCTTCCAGCAGATACCCCAATGCTCCGCGCCGAGGGTCGAAAAGGGGCAGGCCCGGCAGTTTCTCAGTGTTGTCGGCAACGACGTCGCGCACCACGCGCTGGTGTTCCACGCTCAGCGGCAATGCCCAACTGAGCCCGCCGCCCAAGTTGCCCAATGGGTGCGACAACGAATGATTGATCAGTGCGTCGGCCATGTCGAAAAGGTCTTCACGCGTGGCCGGAATGTACGTGCCGTGGTGTGTGATGAAGCGCTCAAGGCTGATTTTCTGCGGCGATTGACGCTGAAGCGCCGAGTCTGGATCGATGTCCATCAGGGTTTCTTGCAGTGCGCGCAGCACTGCTTCGGCGCTGGCTTGCGGTGCCAGTGACTGGGCGGCCTGCTTGAGTTGGCGGGCGAGCGTTTGCAGGTTGCGCCTGTGCGCCAATGCGGTTTTGAGGGCCTGGTGGTTGTCATTGCTGTCGACTTCTTGCTCTGTAGGCGGGTCTGCGACCGGAGCCATGTCGTCGGTCGCTAAAGCCGTGGGCAGCAGCGGGTAAACAGGTTGCTGGGACGAGCCGGAGGTTAGGGTGACGGATGTCATGCTGAGTACCTTCTTTCACACGGTGAGGCAGTCCTTGCCGACGAACGCCTTTGTATGAAGGCGCTCGTTTGGGTGTTGAAAGCAGGTGCTTGTGTTCCGCTTGCGGGCGGTGCGGGTTGTCAGTATGTGTAACGGAGGCCATCGGCATTTGGACTGGTCACCCTCGTAGCGCAGAAAATGACGCGGCCGCATTCGTACCTAAATTATTCGCGGGCTTTTGCGTTCTTACGTTGGGGTGATTGCCCTGTGAGGCGGTTTAATCTGACGGTGGGGTCTGCGTGATTATTTGTAACGGGTTGTCCAGGGTGTGTGTGACGGCGCTATTGCTGGGCGTGAGCCTGGCCGCATCCGCGCGCGAGGCGGTGGTGCAGGCGGTGGCGGACATCCGACGCACCAGTTTCGGTGTGCCCCATATCCGCGCCAGTGATGAGCGCGGCCTGGGCTTCGGCATCGGTTACGCCTATGCCCAGGACAATCTGTGCCTGCTGGCCAACGAGGTGGTTACGGTGAGCGGAGAGCGCGCCAGGTTCTTTGGCCCTGAACAATCGACCCTGGAGGAGCGCAACAACGTTACCAGCGATGTGTTCTTTGCCTGGCTGAATACGCCAGAGGCGGTGGCCTCGTTCTGGGCGGCGCAGAGCCCACCGATCCAGCAGCGTATCGAAGGGTACGTCGCCGGCTACAACCGTTATCTGACAGAGCAGGGCGCTCCGGCCCAGTGCCAGGCGGCGTGGGTACGGCCGATCACGCCGCAGGATGTGATCAAGCTGACGCGCAGGCTGCTGGTGGAAGGCGGCGTCGGCCAATTCGCCGAAGCCCTTGTCGGCGCCACGCCGCCCAACACCACCGCCCATCGACTGGGCGACGCCAAGGCCTTTGAGCTGGCCGCTGCGCATCAACAGCGTTTCACTCTGGACCGAGGCAGCAACGCCGTCGCCGTGGGCCGTGACCGCTCATTCAACGGGCGCGGCATGCTACTGGCCAATCCGCATTTCCCCTGGATCGGCGGCATGCGCTTTTATGAGATGCACCTGACCATCCCTGGCCAACTGGATGTGATGGGCGCTGCACTGCCGGGCTTGCCGCTGGTGAATATCGGCTTTAACCAGCATGTGGCCTGGACCCATACCGTCGACACGTCCAAGCATTTCACCGTGTATCGCCTGACCCTCGATCCCAAGGATGCCACGCGCTACCTGCTGGACGGTAAATCCATCCCGCTGGATAAAACCACGCTGACGGTGCAGGTCAAACAAGCCGATGGCAGCCTCAAAGAGCAGGCGCATACCGTCTACCGTTCGCAATTCGGCCCGGTGGTGCAATGGCCTGGCAAGCTTGATTGGGACAACCGTTACGCCTTCAGCCTGCGCGATGCCAACCTGGGCAACGACCGCGTGCTGCAACAGTGGTACGCGATGAATCGCGCCGGTAGCGTCAAGGAGCTGCAAACCGCGGTACACACCCTGCAAGGCATCCCGTGGGTCAATACCCTGGCTGCGGATGACCAGGGGCAGAGCCTGTTCATGAACCTGTCGGTGGTGCCCAACGTCAACGCGGCCAAACTCGCGCAATGCAGTGACCCACGGGCCGGCCTGCAATTGATCGTGCTCGACGGTGCCCGCAGCGCCTGCGCCTGGGACGTCGACCCGCGCGCTGCCCAAGCCGGGATCTTCGCGGCCGACCAGTTGCCGCAACTGGAACGTACCGACTACGTGCAGCATTCCAACGATTCGGCCTGGATGGTCAACCCCAAGGCGCCCCTCACCGGTTTTTCCCCGGTGATCAGCCAGGACAACACCGGCCTCGGCCCCCGCGCACGTTTCGCAGTGCAACGCCTGCAGTCGCTGGACAACCGGCCGATCAGCGTTGCCGACCTGCAAAACATGGTGATGGACAACCAGGTCTACCTCGCCAGCCAGGTGATGCCCGATTTGCTCGAATTCTGCGCCAAGCACCTCGGCGCCGACACCGCCACGCTGCAACCGCTGTGCGCCAGCCTGCAAACCTGGGACCAGCGCGCCAACCTCGACAGCGGCCTGGGCCTGGTGCATTTCATCAACCTGATGCAACACCTGCAGCACAGCCCTGACGCCTGGCGTGTCGCCTTCGACCCGGCCCAACCCCTCACCACCCCACGTGGCCTGGCCATCGAGCGAGCGCCCGTCGCCAAGGCCCTGCGCGAAGCCATGCTGGCCTCGACCGTCGAGGCCGGCCAACTCGGGCTCACCGCCAACAGCCGCTGGGGCGACCTACAAGTCTCCGGCCAGACCCCGATCCACGGCGGCCCGCAACAGCTTGGCATCTACAACGCCATGCAAACCGTGCCCCGCGCCGATGGCAAACGCGAAGTGGTCAGCGGCAGCAGCTACCTGCAAATCGTCACCTTCGACGCCAACGGCCCCCGCGCCCAAGGCTTACTGACATTCTCCCTGTCCAGCAACCCTGCATCGAAATACGCAAAGGACCAGACACACGCATTCTCCGAAAAAAACCTCCGCGCGCTGCCCTTCAGCGAAGCGCAGATCAAGGCCGATCCGCAGTACCAATCGCAGGTCATCAAAGAGTAGGACGCGCACGCAACCCCTTGATGCTAGGGCAGAATATTTTTTGAAATCAAGGGGTTGCAGGCAAAAGCAAATGAGTACATAATGGCGCCCATCGAACGCAATGAAGCATTAAAAACTTCAATGTATTCAATGAGTTAGAGTAGAGGCACGCTTTACATAGCCCACTCAAGTTTGTATGCGGTGAGTGCCAGCAACCAGGGTACTGATCGTTTGAGGCCGAGTAGCAAAATGGTTATGCAGCGGATTGCAAATCCGCCTACGCCGGTTCGATTCCGACCTCGGCCTCCACTCTTAAAGCCCCGTAGATCAATGGTCTACGGGGTTTTTTATTGCCTGCGATTTATGATCCCTTCCGCAACTTTTGGTAGGCCTTCCGCAACCCTTGGCATTTTAGGTGCCTCTGGCACCTTAACGTTCAATGCGACTTTTCAACGATTTGCGTTAGAGCTGTTTGTTTTTTCAGTACGTGACTGATGGTTACCCTTACACTAAGCCACATCACAGGAGGACGAAAATATGCCGCTACCGCTGAAGGAACAGGTCAAACTAAATCAGATCATTGATCGCATCGAATCTGGCAATTTTGACGCAAATGATATCGACAACCTGCTTATGAAGGTCCGTCCGTATGCGGAGAAGGACACAACTTTGCTTGAGGTGTCAAATTTTGTAGCTCACTCAGATGCTAGAGATAGAGGCCTTGCGCAGCGATCCATTACCTCTTTTGTCGACTCTATGCAGTTCTTTCAAGAGTACGGGAGTGGAGAGCGTAGGCTGGTTCTTGATAAGCCATTCCCAGGATACATTTATAGATTGTTTCTTTCACAGGCTCATCTAGTAGATGAGCTACGTTTGAAAGCCGATCATAGGTTGAGTCGGGCTACTCTCCTTAAAAAAATCGAGAGCAACTTCGTGCCTGACAAGAAGAGCGGTACTTGCTGCCTGAAAAAAGGAAAGGGAGGAATCGAGTTGCTGGCGGCTCTTCGTTTTGTTACAGGATTTATTCATGCGAGGGCCGCCTTTCACATCGCTGATTTTCATAAGGAATTGAAGCAAGTAATGAATGCGCAACGGATAAGATTTAACCCACAGTTGTGGGACGCGCAGGCGGATCGAGTATCACTCGCTGTTCTTTGCCTGGTCTCAAATACTGAGTTCCTGCTTCCAAACGGTGAGCGGGCAAACTGTCGATTGGGTACTGAGCACGACTTCAGACTTCTTAGCGGTGAGCGGCGATTACCAACTGGAGTCATGAGTGCCGAGCCAACTAGTTTTGGAAAATTGTCGATCTGGGGTAAAGCAACGGTAATCAGCGAGAATAATCCTCCCTTGGAGGTAGGTTTTCCACTAATCAGCACTGACCTAGATCCGCACGAGCACTGCGACCCTGGTCTTTTCAGCCATGGTCCCGCGCCAGCTGATTTCGGCCAGTGTATGGTGGAGGTCATTGAGTTTGCACAAAACATGTCATTATCTGCCGACTTCAAGCTTATACGGACAGATTCACTAATTTAGTGAGTTCGTCACTTTGTAGGTTTCACGATCTCTCCCACTCGTCGATAGACTTTCTTGGTTATCTCTTCGGTGCTGTGGCCAAGCAGTCGGCTAGCGTGCGCCAATTCGATCTCGCTGGCGGCTTTCGGGCGGATGTCCTTGAACTGGAACTGGCGAATCAGTACGGCCAAGGCTGAGTCACCGTCGGCGCCGGCCTTGATGGCTGCTTTCTCGCGGGCTTCGTCCCAACGATTGCGCAGCATCTGCTGGCTCATCCGAAGGCCAGATGTGTTGGTAATCAGCCTCGATGTCTTTATGCCACTGAGGGTTCGGCGTTCCTGCAGGTCGTTGATAAAGGTACTCAGTCCAGACTGAATACCTTCGTCTTCCAGTCGCAGGCGTAGTTTCTTTGCGGTCTTACCCTGTTTGACCGTTAGGAATCCGGAGTTCAAGTCGGTAGTAGCTACTTTCAGCACATCGGCTGGGCGCTGGCCAGTCAGGTAGGCCAAGTCCATGGCGTCCTTGAGTTCCTGAACTGCCGCGTCATACACGGCATTCCACACGATATCGCCAGCATAATAGCGGTATTGCGGCAGGCTCCTATGCCAAAGTTACAGTTAGCGCGAAGGGTATTGTGACGGGCAGTGCTTCACTAGTCGCCGGCGATATTCCATCACTTGACTGGAATAAGATCGCGACAGGAAAACCCACCACTTTGGGTGGGTATGGAATCACCAACGCGCTCAGCTCAGGAAGCAATGACGCTGTCCCTTCCTTCTACAATTCAGCTTCGGCGGCCGGCGGCTCTGCTTCAGTCAACCTCCGGGAGGTTGGCCTGAACGCCGCAATGCGTGGCACGGTGACGATTCCATACTTGCTCATGGCCGTGTTCAGCACAGGAACAAAAACGCCGGCTTGGCGGCCGGCGTTGGGGAGGATGCGCAGCAACTGCTGCTCACTGATTGGCATGCTTATCTCCAGGCGAAAAAAGAACCGCTCAAGGCGGCATCGATGACCAACGATTTAATCAGCTCGGCATGACCGGCCAATCAATAGCTAGCGGGAACTCTGCCTGCTGTTCGATACGATTCAGCCCAACCCGGTATTGCTTCCACTGCTTTAAGGCAGCCATATCAGCCGGGGTTTCATCCCCTAGATCCACGGCATCTTGAAGTGGAGCAATACGGATCGCTGCGACCGACAAAGCCTGATCGCGCCGCGCCAATGCGGCAGCAGCAAGCTCCTGCTCAGTTGGTGGTGGAGGTGGAGGCGGAAAGGCAACTTTGAACCCGTCATCGATGGTTACTTCCAGACCATTCTGCATCCCATCAAGAGCCTCCATGTACTCATCTTCGGTGATTTCAATGAACACTTCGGACTCATGAAAAGCGGTCTCCTCAAAAGCAATTTTCCCCTTAGCGGCGTATGGCATTATTTGACCCTCATGTAAAAGGTGGCGCCCATGGACTTAACACGGGTTTCAGCCGCCGTTCGAACAGTACCGTTGACACCGTCAGAGGCCGGAGATTGAACACGTCCGCCTACAGGAACAATGTCATTCACTAGGCTATTTCCTCCGGTCACTGTTCCTGAGGTGATGCCCGTGCCAGCGGTATTACCCGAATACACGTTGTGAAAGTGTCCTTGCAACGCATCCTGCTCTACAACCCCTGGTAGACCGGCTCGGAGATGCCGACGCTCGGTGTTTATCAGGCTAACCGTCAGATTATTGAAGGGACTTCCGGGCAAGCTAACTACGCCGGTAGCAACTACCAAAGGAGCTACACCGGCAACAGATTCGCCTGTGACTATGCCTATGTTGTAAGGGTCGCTAGCCGTCAGCCGAATGTAGCGGTAAGCCGGATTGTCTCTAGGTGGAGCCGGTACAGAGTTATTGTCCATGAGGGCAATCAATGCACCAACCGGCTGCATAGCCCAAGGGTCGATGCTGGCGGTTGTCAGGATTAGCGATCCGTTCCAATAAGGCTGCCCATCAACCCTCATCGTCATACGCCCATAAACAACGCCAGACCACAGAAAGCCGAGACACGGTGCGTACTCAGGAGCCGATTGCGAGGCGCCGCCCATTGCCCAGGTCGGACATGAGTCTGGCCAGTTGCGCTATGTGCGCGAGATCTGGGGCCCGACCGCGCAACAGGCTGGATACGAAGGGCGCACTGATCTGGGTAACACCGTCAAAGGTGACGGCTCTAAATATCGTGGGCGCGGCCTGATCCAGATCACCGGCCGCAACAATTACGCGGTGTGTGGTGAGGCCCTGGCCTTGGACTTGATCAATCACCCAGAGTTGCTGGAGCAGCCGCAGCACGCCTCGATGTCAGCGGCCTGGTTCTGGTGGACGAAGGGCCTTAATACCCTGGCGGACAAAGGTGAGTTCTTGAAGATCACCCGGAGGATTAATGGCGGGGTGAATGGCCTTGAGGATCGCCAGCGGCTGTACGCCCAGGCGCAGAAGGTGCTGGCATGACGCCCGGACAGGTCATGGCATCAGTGCTGCTGGCGATGGTGATCACCGCCGCCGGCACCTGGCAGGTCCAGGAGTGGCGCCATGGTGAGCAACTGGCGACCCGTGAGGCCGTCCAGGCGCTTGCCGTTGCCGAGGCAGGCCGCGTGGCCCGCGAAGAAGAACAACGCCGCCAGGCGGTAGTGAACAAGGAGGCAACCGATGCGCGAGAACAGATCAGGGTCGCAAATGTGGATGCTGGCAGTGCTGATACTGTTAGTGACCGGATGCACGTCGAAGCAGGCAAGTTCGCCGCCACTGCCTGCGGGGATCCCGGAGCTGCCCAGCGAGGCGCATCAGCCGCCCGCGCCGCCATGGTGCTCTCCGAATTGTTCCAGCGGGCTGACAAAAGAGCGGGAGAGCTGGCAGCGGCGTATGACCGGGCCCGAATAGCGGGGCTGGCCTGCGAGAGGAGTTACGAAGGTCTCAGGTACTGAATTTATTAAAAAAGCCCGCACATGCAGGCTGTGTGAAAACCTAGCAATTTGCCGCTCGGTTTAAGAAAATGCCCGTATCGCAAGATACGGGCATTTTTCTTATGCGCTATATCCAAGGTGAAGACCGCTCTCAGGGAACCCTATTTCCAGT